>CDZR01028151.1_pt1 | contig 297009 bp, 303 predicted proteins | sample 554781 | NCBI WGS metagenome assembly CDZR01 (sample SAMEA3182065, study PRJEB8094) | gut metagenome | biome: human; feature: gut; material: Stool; isolation source: human stools | place: Canada | collected 2013-01-28
GGTCCTGGATTTGGTCCTGGGGTTGGAGTTGGTCCTGGAGTTGGTCCTGGAGTTGGTCCTGGAGTTGGTCCTGGAGTTGGTCCTGGGGTTGGAGTTGGTCCTGGAGTTGGTCCTGGAGTTGGTCCTGGATTTGGTCCTGGGGTATCCTTATGAATTGCACCTTTGATTTTTTGACCAGCACGCTTTAATACACCCGATTCAGCAGCCATACCAACAGTTCCTAAAGCAGCATTCAATGCAGTACCACCAAGAGTTACTTCTCCAGTTTGAGCATATTCTTGTGCTGCACCCATCACAACATCACCAACAGCATTAGCAGCTGATCTTGTTACCGTCGCAGCAGTTGAAACTCCCTTTATAGTCGCTTGTGCAGCTTTTCCAACAACACCGCCGGCCAACACAGCAGCGCCATCCCAAGCAGCATTTTCAAGAATTTCACCCATTTCACCTTCTTTTAAACCTACGTCTGAAGAAAGTCTATCTGAAGCATTAATCGCTACGCTAGAAGCTGTAGTCGCAACTGCAGCAGCACCCAGAGCAACTAAACCTGTACCACCTGTAGCTACGCCTATTGCGACACCGGCAGCAACAGTTGCAGCACCTTTAACAACAGCAGCACCTGTTTGTTGGGATTCATTGTATCTTGATACTCGCTCACCTATGTTATTCTTTGTGCCAAATGCTTTTTTGTAATTCGTGCTTGATGGATTCAGCATATAATCTGCTATTGCATTTTGATTATACTCCACTCCGAACATTTCTTTAAATTTCTTTTTGAATTGGGGTTCACCTTCTTGAGCGGCGGACTTCAATTCATTCATGTTTTCTCTATAACGGGCTAAATCTTTTCGCACGCGCCAGGCCTGATTCCCGTCTTTTTGGAACACTCCCCAGATATTACTTATTCCATCCGCCAAATCACCGGCCCAGCCATCTTCTTTCATTTGGGTTTCGAAGGCTGATTCCGCAATATCGAGTTGTTGGGTTAACATGTCTACGGTTGCTTTTTGCGCGGTTGAGCTATTGCTGCGGATTGCGTCGGAGTAATTACTTTTGGCTACATAGTTATTATCCAGTATTACTCCATCGTGGGACATTACCCAGACTTTTCCGTTTGAATCGACTACGGCTTTTCTTCCTTTGGGTAATTTTGTATTTGGGATTTCTACATAAGTTTTTGTTTGGATAGTACTTGAACCATCTGAATTTTTTACTTTTATTTTTCCTTGGAGTTTTTTACCGTTGGAGTATATGTTGGTTAATTGGACATATTCATCTTTCAGAATTATGCCGTCGTGGGCGATAGTTACGAGTTTTCCATTTTTACTTTTTGCCAGATGGCGACCGTTACCGGACTCACCTATTACGGTAAAGCTTTCTTTTTTACCGTTTTTGTATGTTCCGATAATTTTTGAACCTTGGCCTTTATGATTTTGGAGACCCATTGATTTGTATATACTTTCTTGGGCGGCCCATTGGGCATATTCTGCGATTGCTTCATCTGCGCTTTTGCGGCCTTGGAGCTGAGGGGCATCGGCTTCCAATTCGCCTGGTATTTTTATTTCTGTACCTACTTGAAAATACTTTTTACCTTTCAGGATATCTTTGTTCAGAGAGATTATGTCTTGTTCGCTGCAGCCAAATTTTTTCGCCAGAGCGGGGATTGACTCTCCATTTTGGACGATGATACCTGTTGTATTTCCTGCTCCGTCGTAGAGGACTGAATATTTTTGGCCATTTATTATTTTTTGCTGGGCCAATTTTTTATTATCCAGCGAGTATACGTTTACGGTTGGGAGGCCTTTAGAATCTGTTGTTTCTTCTTCGTAGCCTTTTTCGTAGTAGGTTCGTTTGGATATTTTTCCATTTTCGTTTATATTTTCTGAGATTATTGTAGTACCTTTGCGGAGGCGTTCTGTTGTTTTTCCGTACTCGGTAATATTTTCTGTTACTGTACCATCTTCATTGTAGGTATATGATGTCCGTTTTTCTTTTGTGGGGACACCTTCATTTTCTATTTTTGAATTCAGGAGTTCTGTTCCTGATTCATCGTAGATGTAGGTACTTGTGGTTGTTCCGAGTTTTACTTGTTTTGTTGAGGGGGAACCATCTTTGTAGGTTATTGTTGAGGTACTTCCATTTGGGGTTTTTGTTTCTGAGGTGAGGGGGGTTTTTCCGTCTTCTGAGTATTCGGTTGTTATGGTAGTACCGTCTTGGGTTGTTACGGTATCTTTTTGGAGCGTTTTATTTTCGTCCAAATATTTTGTTATTGTGCTGCCGGCGGAATCTGTTTGGGTAATTTGGGAGGACTTGTCGGGATTTATTATTTCTGTTGTTCCGTCTTTGTAGGTTATTTCTATTGTTTTCTTATTTTCGTTATCGATATTTTTGACTTTTACATTTGAGACATTTTCTGTATTTTCGATATAGGAATTGAGGGCGGACTCAAATTCTTTTTTGTTTATATTTGACAGTTTATTTTCTTTCAAATATTTTTTTATTTCTTTTTTGCTTATTGTATTGTTGCCATTTTTGTCCAAGCTTGTTTTAAAGGTGGTTAGTTCTTCTTCGTCTAGTATTCCATTTTGGTCTTTGTCTATTGTGCCAAATATTGATTTTTGGCTATCTGTTTTTAGACTCTCTTTTTTGACTCCACCTTGTAGTTTCCCTAGGTCTATTCCCTTGCTGATAGCTTGCTTGCCTACTTCTAAATCTGCCATTTAATACCTTTCTTTTATCCGAAAAAAAATTAACAAATAATATTACGACATATTTAAACTATATCTTTAACTCAGAAACAAAAATTTAGAACATTTATAAGCCAAAATATACATTTTAACGCCATACTCAAGCATTTGTATTGAATTTTACATTTTGTTACAAAGCAACTATAGTTATCTGAATAAATTCTAAATTTACAATTTTGAAATATCCAAATTCAAACGATGCTTTGATTGTTCATAAATAGTTCTTTTAAAATCATGAATATACCTTGGGCTAATATTATGTCTGGCAAAAACACCATTATGATAAAGTTCAATAAGTCTATCAACATATTTTTGACAATTTACTTTAGCCTCAGGATGAAGTTTCAGCTGAGTAACAAAGTCAATACTTTTTCGATTAGAATTTGTACGTGTAGTAGCTCCGCCAAAATTTGCCATTACATCTGCCCCGCCGCAAGAACGAGGGAGAATATGTTCAACTGAAGCCAAAGATGGCCAAAGCAATCTATGTCCAATCTTATCAGGAGGTTCCGACACAACTTTCAGTATATATGCAGATGTACTCTGTTGTGAAGTTGGAAGTTTTTGTGCAATAGTTATAAGTTTTTCTTGAAGTTTTTCATCAGGAACATCTGATATTATTTTTACTAAATCATATATAAAAGCTTTTCTTGAAAACGGAACAATAATTTCTTCCTTTGTCAATCGGGATTTAGAGACTTCTATCAAATTTTTTAATTGCTCATTATTTTTTAAAACAGATTTTTTCAAAATAATTTCTAAAAACGAAAGTACTTTTTTTTGATTTTCAATAGTGTTTGCATTTGTTGAATTAGAAAATCTCTTAGATTCTTTTATAAGTTTGTTCATTACCTTTTTAGACTTAATATCGCCACCTTCAATAATATCATCTTTAATCTTTGACAATTTATATTTGAATTCATAAGAAGAAAATGGAATTATAATAGGTTTTTCATTCAATTTCTTATCTGTTTCAATCATAAGCTTTTTAAACTTATACTGTTCTTTTTCCGGCAATTGATAAGAAGCAACAACTAATTCATGGAAAATCGGAGTTTGTTTTTTACGCAATCGCCTTCTAAAAACAGGCTCAACTTCTTTTAACAATTCTTGAATATTTTTATCTGGATGAATCTTTGAACGTTCTCTAAGAATATCCAAAACTTTAGCTTCAATACCAACTATACTATCCTTATATTGCTCAAGCATATTAATAACTTCAACTGAAGGTCTGTAAAACACTCTATTTTTAAGCATTTTTGTAAGAACCTTAGGATCAATCATTGTAACTCCGCTATACATGCATGGAAGCTTATATCCGAATAAAATTCTTAACTTTGAAGAATTTTGTATTGATGTAAAAGATACAGGATAGATATATGGCATTTTGCTTAAATCACTAACAGATGAAGAATCCGGCAAATCTTTTCCTGAAGTTTTATCTTTTAGTATATTAGATTTGTAACCATTTATATTATTAAAAGTTACTGCCGGAACTTTCATACTCTTTAACCCTTAAATTAGCTAACTATTATAGCTATCGGTTATATTGTACTAAAACTTAAACAATTAAGATAATTCATTACGATTTGTAACCATTAAAAAATATCATCTTCTTCATAATCAGAAGTAAAAATTGACATTGATGGACATTTACCAAAATTTTCAAGCATTGCCTTATCCAACTCTTCAGTAGCAACAATCTTTCCATTAACAAAATTAATTCCAACCGAAGTAATTGAATCTTGTTGCTTATCTTTGTCTGTTTCTCTAGCCTTTATGTCTTTTTCCGAACGAGCCATGTGCTGCCTTGTCTTCTTTTTTTCTTCCTCTAATATGGTTCTTAAATGTCGTTTATATTCTTCGTTTTGATACAAGTTTCTTGTTATATCATTCATAACTATTGCAACATATTGTTGAGTTGCGGAATTCTCATCCAAAGCAGTAATTAATGTTGAAGCTTTATCAATTTCATCATAAGATTCTTGATAATGTCCAAGTTTTCTTAATAACACCGCAAGATTATAATGAGCCTCATAATTCATCGGAGAAATACTAATTGCCTTACAATAACATCTTCCTGCTTCATCATAATTTCCTGAAATATGATAAGCTAAACCTAAATTATATTGCGCGTCATAATTTTTAGGATTTATTTCAATAGATTTTTTATATGCCTGAATAGCTTTTGCCAAATATTTTCGTTGTAATTCCCAATCATCATTCGAATACAATGATTTCATTCTGTATGTTACACCAATATTATAATAAGCAATTGCTCTATTTTCTTTATAACTAACCCTATTATTGTAAACATAAGGAATAGATAACAAATGCCTTTTTGTCTTTAATACCATATTGTACTGTTTAAGTGCAGAATCAAAATCCCCTAATTTCTCAGTTGCAATAATTCCATAATTCATTCGAGCAACCATCATTCTAGGATTATGTTTAAAAGCCTGAGAATATGCATATAATGCAGAATAATAATCCTCGTATTCAACATAAATATTTCCAAGGTTATACCATGCCCCATAATGTTCAGGATATAATTTTAACCCCTTATTATAAAATCCGATAGCTTTTTGCAATTTTAAATGACTATATGCTTTATCCCCTTTATATACATAATACATTCCTCGAACTTTATCTGCTTGGATTTTCACAAATTGCTGATTAAAATACACGGCAACAGAAATTGCACCGAGAACAAATAATGAAAACAAGGCTGATAATAATTTTTTCAATATTGAATATCCTTATAGTCCTGCACAATTACATAATAACCAACAATAAAACCAACTACATCAACTAAATAATGTAACATAATGTAACACAAATTCATTTATAAGCAATTTTATAATAGCAAAATTTTTTATATAAGTAAGGTAGGTAAAAGGTTAATATTTTTTGGAGGTTAAAGTATGGTTAGTAATGTTAACGCACTCAATAGTGTCGCACCAACGTTTCAATATAATCCATACGCATCATCCTATGGGTTTGATGATTTAGATATAGATTACAGCATGTACCCATTGGGAATGGGGGGAAGCATTTTTAGCGGCTACGGAGGAATGATACCAATAACACCTCCTGGAACAATAGGCAACCAGTCTTATTTTGATAATATGAAAGATTATCAAAAATTCTGGATAGATTACAACGTTGATCAACAAAAAATGCAAAGGAACGCTGATTTACGAATAAATGCATCTGTTGAAGGAATTAAAGGTGCAGCTACAAACCTTAAAGATAAAATTCTGCAAAATGAACAAGATCAGATTCCAAAAGCCTTTAAAGCTTATGTTGAAAGTGTAAGAAGAGCTTATGGAGATGGAACACCTCAGGAAATAAAAAGTCGAGCACTCTCACTATATGCTCAAATGAATGGAGGTAAATCTTTAGTACAAGATTTACGGGAAAATAGTCATAGTTCATTTACACAAGGCTTTATCCAGTCATTAACATTTGGTACATATTTCAGGCATTCAGCTGAAGATAATATTTCTGCAATTACAGGTCAACCTGTTGGTACAGGTGAAAAAACGACACAAAATATTGGTCGAGTTGCAGGAGCTGGAGCTATCGGTGCTGCAACATACGGAATTGCAAAACATTTAGGTAAGCTTAAAGGTAAAGCAGGAATTATAGGTTTAATAGCAGGTGGAGTTGCTGCAACAATATCCTTTATTACAGGAAAAGCAACCACTTAACTCAATAAACAAACTAAATATAAAAACATATATGCCGGCTCACAGCCGGCTATTTTTTATAAATAAAAAAAATCCTGCTAAAAGGAGTAATAGCAGGAAATAGTTCAGTAAAAGAGACATCTGATAATATTATTACCATTTTTTTATTTCCGTCAAATTTTTTATTCAATCTTATTATGGATATTTTAAATATTTTAGTCTATAATTTTGATATGAAAAAATTACTAATAACATTAATTATTTTATGCGGAACTTGTTCAAATTTAACTTATGCTGCACTACCGTGGCAAAAACAGACTGAACCTGAAGTTGTTGATCAGGTTTCAGAACAAGCAAAGGTTTTATATGCCCAAAATGATATTGACGGAGCACAAAAAATACTTTTAGGGAAGAAAGAAGAAGACAGATCAGCTGAAGATTGGCTATTGCTAGGAAATATTTTACAAGATAAAGATAAAATAAATGAAGCTATCTATATGTACAATCAGTCTATAATAAAAGATCCAAAATATTATAAAGCTCATTATAATCTTGGGTATATCTATCTTATTCAGGAAAAACCAAATATGGCACTGGCAGAATTTAAAAAAGCTACAAAATATAAAGATGACTTTTCTTATGGATATTACAATATGGGCTGTGCCTATCTTAAATTGAAAGACTACAGAAATGCAAAATACAATTTTTTTAGAGCGCTTGATTTAAAAAATACAGAACCAAATATTTATTATAATTTAGCATACTCATATAAAATGCTAAAAAAAGACAAACAAGCTCAAACATATCTTGATTTGTACAATAAAATAATGGGACAACAATAGAACAAAAAGAGGTTCAGTAAACATGACTTCATATAAAGGAATAATTTTTGATTTTAACGGCACATTATATTGGGATTCTCCTAAACATAAAGAAGCTTGGATTGAATACTCTAGAAAGCTCAGAGGAACCCCGTTTTCTGATGAAGAAATGCTTAAATACATGTTTGGAAGAACTAATGAAGAAATTATAAAATATGCAATAGGGAAACAACCAACTAAAGAAATGGTTGAAAACTTTGCAAGAGAAAAAGAAGAATGTTACAGACAAATGTGCCTTAAAGACAAAGAAAACTTACATCTTGCAGATGGGGTTGAAGAATTTTTAGACTATTTAAAAGAAAATAATATTCCTCGTACAATTGCAACTATGTCAGAAAAAGATAACGTAGATTTTTATATAGAAAATTTTCAATTAGCTAAATGGTTTGACATAGACAAAATAGTTTACTCTGACGGAATAATCCCAGGCAAACCTGCGCCCGATATTTATCAAATAGCAGCGAAAAAACTTGAACTAAAACCGGAAGAATGTATTGTCGTAGAAGATGCACTTTCAGGTATTGAATCTGCAAGAGCTGCCGGTATTGGAAAAATTGTTGCTATATGTTCAGAAGAAAGTCCAGAATTATACAAATCAATACCTTGTGTTAGCAGTATTATACACAGTTTTAGAGATTTTGATAAAAATTTATTTGAAATAAAATCAACTATTTTTTAATAAAATTTATCCATATTTACTACGGATAAAAATACCCGACTGGCTATTAATTTTAAAAATACCACCCATTAGTATTGATTATTTTACTATTAAAACCTATAATTACCACATAGGAGGTGGTAAAATTGCAACAGGAAATATTAGAACTTGTTGATAATATTTATAAATCTTGTGTTGTTCTTGACGGATACTGTCAATTTAATAAAGAAGATAACAATATAGGAAATCTCACATATAATATACATGATTTAAAAAAGAATACTGCAAAATTGTGGGAAATAGTTATGAAAACTGACTACAACGTAAAATAAATTACTCAATATAATTACTTAGAATTTAAGTTAATTTCTTATTTGGTCTTTTAATAATTCTTCCACGTTCTTCAATTCTCTTTTGTCTATAACCATAAAAAGCGTATATTAATACTCCGACAAATAACCATAATAAAAAGTATATCGAAGAAGTTTTTAAAGTTTTCAAAGAGAAAACAATTAATATTCCGCAAATAAAAATTCCAGCAATAGGAAACCATGGACAAAACGGAACTTTAAATGGTCGCGGAGTTTTAGGATTTGTTTTTCTCAATATCAAAACAGCAAGACAAATAATCACAAATGATGTAAAGGTACCAAAATTACAAAGAGCTGCAGATATATTCAAATCCATAAATAATCCGCAAACAATTACTACTGCTCCTGAAATCCAGGTCATAACATGAGGAGTTCTGTACTTTCTATGAATTAATCTCCAAGATTTCGGCAAAAACCTATCTCTGCTTATTGCATACAAAATCCTTGTTGTTCCAAGTTGGTAGATTAATAAAACTGAAGTTAAAGCACACAATGCTCCAACAGAAATCAAACCTGCAAACCAATTAATACCAACATAATTCATAGCATGAGCTATAGGCGCCTGAATATCTATTCTTTCAACAGGAACTATTCCTGTTAAAACAAGAGCAACACAAACATACAAAATTGTACATATAATCAAAGTACCTAAAATAGCAATAGGTAAATCTCTTTGCGGATTTTCAGTTTCTTCTGCTGTAGTTGAGATTGCATCAAATCCAATATAGGCAAAAAAGATTAAAAATGCTCCCATAATAACCCCTGATGGGTCAGATGGGAAAAACGGAGTCCAATGTTCCGGTTTAACATAAAATGCTCCTACAATAATAAAGGATAATATCATAAACATATTCACCCCTACCATTATACTTGCAACTCTTGTTGATTCCTTAACACCACGCACCAAAAGCAAGGTTAAAACAAGCACAATAGCAATCGCAGGCAAATTAACCGAAACAGGAATGTGCCCAAAAAGATATGGGATTTTGTCATGTATATCCCAATGATTATGAGTACACAACGCTGACATTGTTCTATAATCATATCTTAACCATAACGGAAAATTAACTATAAAATCCGGAAGATATTGTTTAAAACCTTTTAAGAATTGGATAAAATACCCCGTCCAAGCACTGGCCACGGTAATATTACCAATTGCATATTCAAGCATCAATATCCAGCCAACCATCCAAGCCATAAATTCGCCCATTGTGGCATAAGTATATGTATATGCACTTCCTGCAACCGGAATCATAGCAGCAATCTCCGAATAACATAGAGCAGAAAACACACAAGCAACTGCAGCTAAAACCATAGAAATTACAATTGCCGGTCCTGCACCTGCACTTTCGGAACTTCCGGTAATAGCAGTACCGATTATAGTGAAAATACCAGTTCCAACAACTGCACCTATCCCTATAACAATAAGGTCAAATACGTTTAATGTTTTTTTTAATTCTGAACGTTTACTTGTATTTATCAAGTCGTCCATACTTTTTTTCTTAAAAATATTTCGGCTAATTTGTTTTAAATCCATTTGCTATATTTCTTCCTGATTTTCAAACATTCCATGTACTAATTCTTTATGGATTCTATTTTCGTTATTTCTATTCTTAATAAATCCGTATAATAAATAAATTATGGCACCAACCCCCAACCATACCGGGAACAGTAATGCGGAACTACCTGCTTGCATAGATTTATAAACCATCAAACCTCCACAACAAATAATTCCCAAAGCCGGCGTAATTGGAGAAAAAGGTACTCTAAATGGTCTAGGGCGGTTAGGATCTGTATGACGTAATATCAAAACTGCAACACATACAATAATAAATGATGTGAAGGTTCCATAATTACATAACTCTGCAGCAACATCCAAATTCAAAGTTAAAATACCAATAATAGCTAAAATACCAACAGTCCATGTTAATAACGCAGGGGTTTTAAATTTAGGATGAATCTTTTGGAATCTTTGCGAGATAAAATGATCCCTACTCATTGCAAATAAGATTCTTGTTGCAGCCATTTCCAATACCAACAATACCGAAGTTAACCCAGCCAATGAACCTATAGAAATAAAACCTGCAGCCCAATTTTGTTTTGCCATAGACATACAGTATGCCATAGGAGCTTTTAAAAACTCCATAGATACCGGTCCTGAAGTATTTTGCATACCAGTAAGCACAAGAGCAACCAACACATACACAATTGTTGTTATTAACAAAGAACCGATTATTCCTATAGGCAAATCTTTTTGCGGGTTTTTACATTCTTCGGCAGCTGTTGCAAGAGCATCAAATCCAATATATGCAAAAAAGATTAAAAATGCTCCAGCAAATATTCCCTCTGCACCGTTAGGAGCAAAAGGTGTCCAATTTGATGGGGTTACAAAAAAAGCCCCTACTAGAACAAATAATGCGATAACAGCTAATTTTATAAATACCATTAATCCTGCCATTTTTGCAGAATCTTTAGTACCCTTAACCAAAATTGCGGTAATTAATAGAACTATTAATATTGCCGGCAAATTTATACAAATAGGTAATATTCCAAAAAGCTTTGGCACATGCAAATTCGGATCAATTGCAGCCAATTTTGACACTGTAAACACGTCATTAGTTAACCATACCGGAGGGTGTGCAAGCCAAGCAGGTAAAACTTTATCAAAACCGGCCATAAACTGAATAAAATGATTTGACCAAGCACAAGCAACCGCAATAAAACCAATTGCATATTCAAGCATCAATACCCAACCGACCATCCAGGCAGCAAATTCACCAAGAGTCGCAAAAGTATAAGTATATGCACCTCCAGCAACCGGAATCATTGTTGCAAATTCAGAATAACATAGTGCAGAAAAAATACATGCAATTGCGGCAATTATCATTGAAATAATAAGAGCCGGACCGGCCCCAACACTAGAACCGTCAGCACTGCCTGCAGCAGCAATACCCACGACAGCAAAGATACCGGAACCTATAATTGCACCAACACCCAGAACAATTAAATCGATAACACCAAGAGTTTTTTCTAACCCTTGAGCTTTTGCTTCTGCAAGCATCTCATCCGGAGCTTTTATTCTTGTAATATGTCTTAAAAAACTTTTTGTAAAAGTCGCTCTGTTAAATTTTTCAGCCATTAATATTCCTTATTGTTTATTTTTGCACTCTGTCAGATAAATTTCTTCCAGATACATTTCTTGTTAATATATCATTCTACAAAATCGAACTAATATAATTTACACCTTGCATAGAGGGAACCCCATAGCTTCTCTTTGTTCAACATACAATCTTGCTACAGCAGAAGCCATCGTTCTAACTCTACCTATAAAATTATTTCTTTCATCTTTACTGATAACACCATGTGCATCCAGTAAATTAAAAGTATGCGAACACTTTAAAACATAATCATAGGCCGGTAATACAAGTTTAGCTTCAAGGCAATTATCAACTTCTTTTTGATACAAATCAAACATTGCAAATAAAGCTTTTGTATCCGATACTTCAAAATTATATTTTGATTGTTCAATTTCATTTTGGAGGTAAATATCACCATATTTTAGGGTATCATTCCACATAATATCATAAACTGATTCTTTATTTTGAAGATACATCGCTATTCGTTCTAATCCGTAAGTTAATTCTAAAGCTACAGGTTTAACTTCAACGCCTCCAACTTGTTGGAAATATGTAAACTGGGTAACTTCCATACCATCAAGCCATACTTCCCAACCCACACCTGCAGCACCTAGAGTTGGAGATTCCCAATTATCTTCAACAAATCTTACATCATGCTCTTTTAAATCAATACCCATTGCTTCCAAACTTTTTAAATATAATTCCTGAGCATTATCAGGAGAGGGTTTTAATATAACCTGAAACTGAAAATAATGACCAAGCCTATTAGGATTTTCTCCATATCTTGCATCAGTAGGTCTTCTACAAGGTTCTATCATTGCAGTATTCCAAGGTTCAGGACCCAATGAGCGCAAAAAAGTTGCAGGGTTCATTGTTGAAGCACCTTTTTCTATATCATAAGGCTGCTGTATTATACAACCATAATCTGACCAAAATTTCTGTAAGTTAAAAACAAGTTCTTGAAAATTTAATGCCATAACATAATCCAATATTGTACTATCTACACTCGTTATCTTATACTATTACCAACATAGTATGATTTCAATTATTTTAGATTAAATATTAAAAATTATTCACAAACCTTAAATTTTAATAAAAATTTTCTATCACTTCAACTAAAAATTCCACATACAAAATTTATATGCTATGATAAAAAAAAGGAGACATAATGGCTAATAAAATCATAATTTTTTCAGGAAAACAGTATTCAGGAAAAGATACAGCAGCAAAAATAATACTTGATAAATTAAAAAATTATAAACGCTGTGCAATGGGAGACATTATAAAATATACTTACGGAAAAGATAAAGGAATTACTTACGAAGAAATTGAAAAAAACAAAGCTTTATACAGAGCTGATTTAATAAAATTGGGAAATTGGGGAAGGGCGCAAGATCCTGATTATTGGCTAAAAAAAATTCTGGAACAAGAAGGAAATATTATAGTTACAGACGTTCGCGTTCAACACGAATACGAAATTTTTAAACAAGCAGGAGCCATAGCCATTAGAGTAGAAGCTTCTCGCCAAACAAGAATGCATCGTGGAAATCTTATAGGTGAAGATGATATAACCGAAACCGGTTTGGATAATATAGTTGACTGGGATTTTATAATAGATAATAACAGTGATTACGATAATTTAGTTAAACAGGTAGATTCAATTATTCAATCTCTGGAAAATGCAAACAAAATTTAATTAATTTTTACTAAATTATTATGGACAAAGAGTCTCCCAATCGGGTTCTTCCGGTTCTTCTCCAGGTTCAGTAATATGCTCACCACGCTCTAACATTACCATCAATGATAGTTTTAATTGGCGTTTATAATTTTCTCTGGCTCTTGCCAATGTTTTAGCACAAAATGTAAAACTTGGGATTTCTTTAATTTCTATATAAAAATAAGGATTTCCGTCAAAATCTAAATCTTGTCCTTCTATTAATGTCCAATTCAAATTTAAATAATAATCCAAATCTTTATCTTTATGTTCTTCCATATAGTTATGCCTAATTGTCCAAAGATGAATTACTCAATGGTTGAGACAACATAATGCCTTCACCGCCTACAACATCAGCCTTTTGTCCATCTATATATAAATATACAGGTAATGTTGAATTCAGTTTAGCTGTTTTAATTAACTGGTAAAGTCTTTTATACAAACTATCAGTTCCACCACCGTTAACAAATGCTGAATTGAGGTTTACTACAACCTTATCTGATTGCTCTGTAATATTTATAATTTCAGAGGAGGATGGAATTTCAGTATAGACACCTCTTTGTTTTTCTTCAGGTCTGGGACCAAGAATCAATGAAGAAACGGCAAACTTTATCTTAGAACCATCTACATCCTTATTGTAAACACGCTTTACAGCTTTATACACCTCTTCATTGTGTTCATTCTTCCCGATAAAATAAATATTAACATATTCTTTTGCTTTTACCTCGGGTTGTTCTGCAACTTCTTCTTCTACCGAACGTTCTGAGACCTGTATATCTTCAGCTTTAATTTCAGGTTTAGGCATCAATACATTGAAGGCAATTAACCCTACAACCAAAAACATACAAAAACCGATAAATATTAAAAGAAATTTTTGATTTTTATTCATATAAATGTACCCTTTTATTAGTCTTTAGGTATTATTGCAACACCTTCTGCCCATATCACGTTATTTTTAATATCGACAGAATCCACAGAAACTTTAGCATCTTTATTATCAAGAATATTTACAGAAAAATCTAGAGGATTTAAATAATTCAAAATAAAATCGACTTTTTTCAAATCAAGACTAAATGAATCAGATACCAGTTTAGTATTAACAAAATCAATTTTACCTTTTCTTACTCGCAAATCTGAATTAATAATTAACTTCTGCTCTAATCTAATAAATGGTATTGACAGACCAATAACATAATAGAATTTGTTAGCACTTATAGCAACTTTAGTAGATGATATTTTTATTCCACCACCATAAGAATTGCCTAAACGATTTAAATCATTAATGATTTTTTGATATCTTTCTGATTCCATTGTTTTATTAATATCATCTGCTGTCATTTGAATATTAAATGACATTGGAAAATCTTCCATAAATACAACATCATTACCGGACTGTTTAATGTAATTAAAATCACATAAAGTATTCATTTCAAGGTAAGATAAATAAATATCATTGATATTCATATTTTCAGCCTTTAAGCTCAGAGATTTGAATATTCCATTTTTCAAATCTTTTGAACTGTATGAATCTAGTTTAACTTTTAAAGTATCACTTGGTGCAACTTTAGAAATTTCTCTTTTTAATATTTTTTGTGCAGCCTTTTCAGATGTAAAATTCAAACCTGAAACAGAACTCAAAAATGTTCTAAATTTTGTATTCATATTATATGGTGCAACACACTCATAATCACATGCAGCTAATGACGCAGTATTAGCTAATAATAACATTCCTAATAATAAAATAATCTTTTTCATAATACCTCAAATACTTTTTTGACCAATATTCTGTTTGTATCTACCATACCTATAGCATATATTTTACCACTATAAACTAAAAATACAATATCCGAATTTATATTACTCTTATTTGTCAAACTCATGCCATGAATTACTCGCTCTTTTTCCTGCTCATTCATAATATACTTAGGCAAAGTCATAACATCTAACGGATTAATTATATTAGATATAATATCTGAAACATCATGCAATTCATCCAATGCTACAGAATTTTTTAAATTAAATTGACCGGATTGTGTTCTCACTAAGCCTGTTAAATAAGCCCCGCATTCTAGTGTACGTCCTAAATCATAGGCAATTGAACGAATATATGTGCCTTTTGAACAGGCTATCAGGACTTTTGCATTCTGAGCATTTTCATCAAAATCAATAAGCTCTATGCGAGAAATAAAAACTCTTCTTGGTTTTATTTCTACTTCTAAACCTTTCCTTGCATATTCGTACAACTTTTTTCCATCAACTTTTATTGCAGAATATATTGGAGGCACTTGTTCGATTTCTCCTTCAAATGAGCGTAAACTATTTTTCAAGTCTGTTTTGGATATTTTTTTATCATAAGTTTTTAATATAGTACCTTCCAAATCATAAGTATCTGTCTCCTGACCAAATTGAATAGTAGCAAGATATTCTTTATCTTCTTCTAAATACTCTATCAATCTAGTAGATTTTCCTATGCAAACAGGCAGCACACCCTCAGCAAAAGGATCTAATGTTCCGGTATGCCCAATTTGCTTTATTTTTGTAATTTTTCGTAACCTTGAAATAACATCATGCGATGTCATTCCTTTAGGTTTATAGATATTTAAAAAACCGAAAATCTCTATGGTATTTGTCAACTCATACTCCATTCAGCATTAATTTCTTATCTAAGAGTATTCTTAAATTTCACCTCTAGAAATTTTATTTATTAAATCAGTAACTCTTGCACCTTCCTCCAAACCGTTGGAATAAACAAATTTTAACTCTGGAGTAAGACGTAATCTAAGCATTTTACCAACATGATAACGGATGTTTGGTGTACTTTTTTCTATAACAGATTTCGTTTTCTCAATCTGTTCCTCAGAACCCAAAACACTATATATGATTTTTGCATAAGAATTGTCATGAGATACTTCGACATCTACAATGGATACAACACCCTCTAAGCCGCGAATTTCTTTTCTCAAAATTTCAGAAATATCCCTCATTAATTCTTTTCTAACACGTTCATTTCTTAATGTCATATTTATTATACCCTTTTATCTAAATGTCCAAACAAACTTTTATACTCTGGGTCAAACTTTGGAAACAATTCAAAAAATATATGTTTCACATTTTCTAACACAGAGGTTTTATTATTTTCTTTTCTTATAAGTTTATCAACAACAATTTCTTTACCATTATCGCAGATAACTGAAATTTTACGATTAGGTTTGCAAGTACCAAACTGTACATTTTTATTATAATAATCTAATTGAATTTTTGGAATCATATATCTTCACCAAAGTATGTATATCGACGCTATACTACCAGATTATTACACAAAAATGAAAGATTTCAATAAGTCAAACAGTAGAAAATAAATAATAAAAATTATTTATAAACTACAAATAAATAAATTATTAAACATGATTGTTATTGAATATTTTTACAAGTTTATTACAGGCTTTTTCTTTCAACTTCTTCCGTTGTAGACACCTCAATAATATCACCTACTTGTATATCATTAAACTTGCTAAATGAAATTCCACACTCAAAACCTTGTGCAACTTCTTTGACATCGTCTTTAAATCTCTTCAATTGATCAATCGCACCACGGAAAATTTCTTCTCCGTTTCTGAATAATACTGCATCTTTTGAACGTACAATTTTACCTTCAAGAACATAACATCCTGCAATTTTATTAGTTTTTCCAATTGTAAAGACCTGTCTAACTTCAGCTTTACCGAGCTCAACCTCTTTAACCTCCGGTTCAAGAAGAGATAATAATGTTTTTTCGATATCTTCAAGTAACTGATAGATAATATCATATTTTTTAATTGTTACACCTTCACGTTCTGCAGAAGATAAAGCGTTACCATCCTCTTTCACTGAAAATCCTAAAATTAAAGCATTAGAAGCAGATGCTAACATAACATCAGCTTCAGAAATATCTCCAACTCCAACATGGATAATTTTTGTTGTGATTTCTTTTGATTCTACACCCGCAATAGCTTGAGCAACAGCTTCAGCAGAACCATGAGTATTAGCTTTAATAATTAAATTCAATTGAGGGATAGCATCATCACCGGCAACAGCCTCTTTTCTAATATGGGCAGGAAGCATAGCTTCAAGACGTTTATCACGTTCCTTTTCTTTTCTGTCTGCAATTATTGATTTCATTTCTTTTTCATTTTTAACAACTTCAAAATAATCTCCAGCCTGAGGAACTTCTGACAAACCTAATACTTCAACAGGAGTTGATGGCTCAGCCTTTTGAATTCTTTCGCCGCTATCAGAGAGCAATGCTCTAACCCTACCGCAAGCGGTGCCAACTACAATACAATTTCCTGCACGAAGGGTTCCATTTTGTACTAACAGAGTTGCAACTGGCCCTTTTCCCTTATCAAGATTAGCCTCAATAACAACACCTGAAGCTTCAGCTTTTGGATTTGCTTTCAAATCTTGAACGTCAGCAACTAACAAAATATATTCTAATAATTCATCAATACCGGTACCTTGCAATGCTGAAACTTTCACCGTTATAGTTTCACCACCCCATTCTTCAGGTACCAGACCGTGTTCTGTCAATTGCTGCAAAACTTTATCAGGGTTTGCTCCCGGCTTATCAATTTTATTCACAGCAACAATAATAGGAATTTCTGCAGCCTTTGCATGATTAATCGCCTCAATTGTTTGTGGCATAATACCATCATCAGCAGCAACAACCAAAATTGCAATATCTGTAGCTTTTGCACCACGAGCTCTCATTTCGGTAAAAGCTTCGTGCCCAGGTGTATCTAAAAATACAATTTTCTTTTCTTTTTTGTCTCCCAAATATACTGTATAAGCACCAATAGACTGCGTTATCCCTCCGACTTCAGATGCAACAATCTTATGTTTTGATGCACGTATACTATCTAATAACGTAGTCTTACCGTGGTCAACATGCCCCATAATACTAATAACCGGAGCCCGTTTTTTCAATAATTTTTTATCCACAGAAGACAAAGCTTTTGCTTTTTCTTCTTTTTCCAATTCTTGCTCAATATAAGCGTCCAAATCTTCTTCAAGAACTTCTAAACCATATTCGGCACAGACTTTTTTTATAACATCAACATCTATCAATTGATTAACAGTTGCCATAACACCATTGAGCATTAAAAATTTAACAATCTCTGCCGGAGTTTTTTTAATTTTTTCAGACAACTCAGATATTGTCATTGCCTGATTTACAACTATTTGTTTTATTTCTTCAACTTCTTCAACTTTTTGAACTTTCTTTTTATGATGCTGGGCAGCTGCTTTTTCTAAAGAAATTCTTTCTTGTTCTTCCTTTTTAGAATTATAATCTTTTTCCTTTTTCTTGCTATCGGATTTTCGTTTTGATGAGCCTTTATTATCATAAATTTCCTGTGGAATTATTCTTCTTTGTATTGGTTTTTTCCCAACAGAGTCTTTAGCAGCACTTTCAGAAGTTTTAGCTGGCATTTTCGCAGGTCTGTCTGAACGCTGCGATTTACGTTCTCCACCTTGAGCAGCTTCATTTTTAGACACTCTTCTATCACTATCTTGCCCAACTCTGGAAGGTTGATGTCTCTGTATCTGATTAGTTTCACCATCTGCCACTTGTTCTATAGTTTTTTTAGGAGCACGTCTGACTATTTCCAAACGACTCACAGGCTTAACAACTTCAACTTTTGGTCGTTTTACAATATCAACAGAAGATGTTGAAGTTTTTTCTTCAACTACAGGTTTTTCTTTCTTTTCTTCTGTTTTGGCAGGTTCTTCAGCTGGCTTAGCTTTCTTTACAACAAAAGCTTTTGGCTTGCTTACTTTTTTAACACCGCCATTAGCAATAAATTCTTTCAATCTTGCTATTTGATCTTGTGTAACAGTACTTGAATGAGTTTTATTTGTAACTCCTATTTTGGCGAACTTTTCTACAACTTCCTTACTCGGAAGCCCAAGTTCTTTTGCTAATTCACTTATTCTAACTGTTTCGTAACTCATCTAGTAACTGTCCTTTCAATTCATTTGGTACAGAGGTTTTCAAGTGTTTTGCCAGTCTGTTTTTTTTGAATGCCGACTCTATACACGTTTTATTATAACAAAGATATGCTGATCTGCCAAATGTTAAGGAATCAGGGTTTATTATAACATTTCCGTTTATGTTATTTGAGGTAATTTTAATCATTTCATTTCTGTCTTTTATTTGCCAACAACTAACACAACGTCTTTCTGTCAATTACCCACCTCTATTGTTCCTGTGCTAATTTTTCTAATTTTAATTTTTGATCATATTCGACCAGCAAATCAATAAGTTCATCTAACTCACCATCTATTACAGTCCAAACATTCAAATTATGATTTAATCTATGATCTGTTAATCTTCCTTGTGGGAAATTATAAGTTCTGATACGTTCAGACCTATCTCCTGACCCCACTTGAGAACGACGTAAATCTGTAATCTCCTTAGTTTGTTTTTGAACTTCCATATCATACAATTTTGCTTTTAAAATTTCTAAAGCACGTTCTTTATTTTGCAACTGAGAACGCTCTTCCGTACAGAAAATCATAATTCCTGTAGGCTTGTGAAATACACGTGCAGCGGTTTCAACTTTGTTTACATTTTGACCACCCGCACCTCCGGATCTGGCTGTAGTAATCTCGACATCATTCATATTCAAATTAACTTCAACATCATCAACCTGTGGCATTACAGCAACAGTTGCTGTTGATGTATGAACTCTACCTTGAGATTCAGTTGCAGGAACCCGTTGCACTCTATGCACTCCGGATTCGTACTTCAAACGAGAATATATACTATCTCCTTTAATTGAAATAATTACTTCAGAAACTCCACCGGCTTCACAATCTGTTTTGCTTAAAATTTGAGTCTGCCAGCCCATTTTATCTGCATAACGCAAATACATACGCATTAAATCACCGGCAAATATATTGGCTTCATCGCCACCTGCACCGCCTCTTATTTCTAGCATAATATCTTTATCGTCCATAGGATCACGAGGAAGTAACAAGACTTTCATCTTTTCTTCATAAATAGGGATTTTTGCCTCGTTAGCTTCTATTTCAGCCTTTAAAAACGAACGCATTTCATCATCCTTTTCTTCATGAAGCATATCTTTTGCATCTTGAATTGCATCCGTCGTTTTTTTCCATTCATAATACAATTCAACAGTTTCTTCCATTGCTTTTCTTTGTTTTGAAAGATCCCTGAACTTATTATAATCCTGAATTACAGCCGGATCAGACAAAGTTTCACCCAGCTCTTTATATTTCTTTTCTATTTGTAATATTTTATCTAACATATCTTTCATACTTAAATGATAACAAGAACATGTTTTTTTTACAAATAGGGTCTCTGATTTATAAAAGACAAGTCAATTATTTGGATTTTAACTTATTTTTACGACGGAGTTCACGAATTTCTTCTATCAATTCATTTGATTCATGTGCAAGCCTGTTATAAACCTGTGAATTGATTTCTCCTCCTATTAAAAGCAAAATAGAAGTATAATAAAGCCATATCATTAAAATAAAAAATGCTCCAATCGTTCCATATACAAGGTTATATGTACTCAAATTATTAACATAGACAGAAAATCCCCATGAACCAACCAACCAAAAAGTTGTAAAAAATACGGTTCCGGGTAGCGCACTCTTCCTTTTAAATGCTTCATTTCCCCGCAAGTCCGGTAATATATAGTAAATTAAAAATGCCATTACATATAATGCTAAAAATGCAACCGGCCATCTTAGAGTTAAAATCGTTATAGCAACACCTTTTGACATCCCAAAATGCGCAACTAAAAACATTATAATAACTTTACCAAAAATAATGATGTTAATAGTTAAAAATAAAACTAATATATTAACAAAAACCATTAAAAAAGATAAGATTCTGGTATATATAAAACTTCTTGTCTCTTCTACTTTATAAGCTCTATTTAAACCTTTTAATACAACAGCAATACCATTTGTAGACAACACTAGGGTTGTAATTATACCAATAATTGCCAACAATTTCCCATGATTAAAAATCATTGTCTCAGCAAGTACAGATTTTAAAAGATTCATTGCCTGATTTGGCATAATATTTGATAAAACCCTTAATATGGAATCAAGGTAAGATTTATTTCCCATCCAGCCAAACACAGCCATTAAAAAAAGCATAAAAGGAAAAATTCCTACAACTAGCATAAATCCCATTTCTGCAGCCATACCGTAAAAATCATTTTTTATAATAGATTTTACAATCCGAATGAGCATTCTTATATACTTAATTTTTAAAAATTTCTTTAGCATAATCCTTTATTTTTAATCTCTTCCAAAATAAGCTTTACCGCATGCTCCGGAGCAGCCTTAATAACTGCTCCTGCCGCAAGTTTATGTCCTCCACCTCCAAATACAGAACATACTTGTGCTATATCTTTTTCTTTACTGCGCATTGATAATTTTGAAGTAGTTGAATTTAATTCTTTTACCACAAATGCAATTTCTGTAGACTTTATTGCTCGTAATTTTTCTGTTAATCCGTCTGTATAATCTTCACTTCCATCATAATTATATTTTTCCATATCCTTTTTGTAAACTATTGTATAAGCAACTTTATCATTATACAAAAACTTTGCTTTATTCACACAATAGCTCTGAAATAAAACCATATCTTTAGAACTGGATTCATAACATTTTTGATAAATTTCAGAAGGATTAATCCCGAAATCAAGTAATTTTCCGGCATATTCCATAGTTTTCGAAGTTGTATTTGAAAATTTAAAACCGCCTGTATCTGTTAATATACCAGTATACAAACAAACCGCACTCTCGTAGGAAATATGCCATCCTAAATTACCGGCAATTCCAACAAGCACTTCCGCGGTTGCAGAAGAAGTTGGTTCAATACAATTTATCATTCCATATCCCGGATTTGTTTCATGATGATCAATATTTACAGTATTTTTTGCCTTATTAAATAAAACCTGAGCATCCGAACATCTATCTAAAGATGCAACATCAACATTAATAACTAAATCATATTCTCTTGATAAATCAAATTCATCTATTTGTTTAACTTTATTTATATTTGGAAGAAATAAATAAGATTCAGGAATATTTGAAACTGCAGCCATATCACATTTTTTTTTATAATTATCATTTATTAAAGAATATAAACCGCACATAGAACCTAATGTATCTCCATCCGGATTTATGTGAGATACGATTAATATATTTTTCGAATCTTTTATGCTAATATCTAATTGCTCAATGGTCATTTCCAAATTTTATCACAAAAAAGCACTGACACAAAATATGAAGAAAATTTTATATACAAAATTTCAAAATATCGATGAAATAATAGCAAAGCTGATGGAACATGCAGAAATAAGAAAAGCTATCACTCGAGCAAACTTGTGTAAATTCTGGAGAAAAGTTGCAGGAGAAAAGTTTGCTCAAAATTCCAAACCATATTCCATGATTAAAGGTTCAATTATGGTAATCGCCTGCAAAACACCAACTGTTGCTCAGGAACTGATGCTTAGAAAAACGCAGCTTCTGGTTAAATTTAAACCCTATGTTGAATCATTAAATATCAAACTTACAGACTTAAGATTTGATTCAAAAAAATGGGTCGATGAAAAAACAGAATAATATCATATATCATTTTGATAAACCATTCTAGCCGGCAGAGATTAAATTTGCTTTATCATAGTTAATTTTTGCATCAGATATTTTATTCAATGCAGAGAGTATATCCCCCTTTAAAATATAATTTTCAGAGTCTTTTTTATAAAGTAAGGATCTGTTTATTGAATGCAAAGCATTATTAAAATCTCCCAAATGATAATACGTCAGAGCAAGCCCCCAATATAGAACATCTTTTGTATCATATTTAGCAGTATCAATAGCTCTAAAAAAAACGTTTAGTGCCTGTTTATACTCTCCAATATTCATCAAACATAATCCCTTAAGGGTATAACTTTCCGAATCCGCATTAAATATTATTGCTTCATTAATATATTTCAATGCCTGCTCATATCTATTAAACTCATATAAACAATTAGCTTTCCAATATGAATAATTATACATCTCACCGGACATATCAATAACCTGTGCTCTTTCAATATTTTTCAAAGCTTTTTCTAACTCTCCGAGATGTTTATAACAACGCGCCTTGTACATATATGCAAAAGCAGATTTGTCTTTAAGTAAAAGTTTGTTTACGATAGACAGACATTTTTTAAAATCCCCGCAATTATAATAAAAAACTATCTTATCTTTATATTTAACTATTTTTTGTCCGGAAAATATTTTTGTAGTATCCAAATATAAAACTCCCTCATTTAAAATAATATTAAAAACTAAAAAATCCATATTCCACTTCTAAATAAGAGTATAAGTATTTATATAAAAACGTCAATAAAATTTTCACTTATTAAAAATATTACACAGAACCGGAGCGTAAATCAGAAAAAAACTTTTCTAAAATTTTATTACATGCATCTTCTTTTATACCTCCGTATACTTTAAGCTTAGTTCCAGCTGCGAGTTTACGTAAATCTATATTAGAACTAAATGCCCCATAATTACTATCGTAACTACCAAAATAAACTTTATCAATACGGGATTGTATAATTGCCCAACCACACATCGGACAAGGTTCCAAAGTAACATATAACTCACAACCATCTAAACGCCAATTATTTAAATATTTTTCAGCTCTTCTTATCGCTAAAATTTCTGCATGAGAAGTTATATCATTATCCCGCTCCCTTGTATTAAAAGCTGCAGATAAAACTTCACCGTCTTTAACAATAACCGCACCAACAGGGATATCCCCGTTGGAACAATGAGCTTGTTGAATAGCTATATCCATAAAATCTACTTTATTCTTCATCTTCTGCCAGATTTAATACTATTGTCGTACAAAAACCATATTCATTCGTTGATGATAAACTTATTTCACCATCCATAGCCTCTATCAAGCCTTTTACAATAAACAAACCAAGCCCGGTTCCTCTTGTTGTCCTTGTCATATTATCATCCAGACGAACAAATTTTTCAAAAAGTGTATTCAGCTTCTTTTCAGGAATTTTATCACACTGGTTTTTTACTTTTATTACAGCTTTGTTCTTAACAACGTCTGTTTCTACAATTATTGGAGTATCCGGATACGAATATTTGATAGCATTTTCATAAAGATTAACAAAAACTTGCTCCAATCGACCTTTATCAGCATAAATTTGAGGGAAATTTTTATCAATATGAACCACAATTTCACGCCCATCACGTTTTCGTAATAATAATTCAGCTTGCTCTAAAACTTCATTTAACCATATATTTGTATTTACGGTTCTAAGTCGCATTCCTTCAATATCCGGAATCGTCAACAAATCTTCTATCAATCTTTTTAATCGTTCTGATTGTTCCTTGATGATTCTAAGTGATTTTTGTTTTGTTTCATCATCTATAACAATATCCTGCCTCATAAGCCGAGAAGTATATCCTTGTATACTTGTTAATGGAGTCCTTAATTCATGACTAACGGTATCAAGAAGATTAGAACGAAATTCATTCAATTCTTTCAATTCTTTGTTTTTTCGTTTCAATTCAATATATGATTTATGAATTTCCGATGCCATATTATTAAATTCATTTGCAAGAAATACAATTTCATACGGAGTAAAAGTTGTTGTTAAAAGTCTTATTTGTCTCTGATAATTACCTTTGGACAATGCAATAACAGCTTTAAATAATTGTCTTATATTTATATACAAATAATAAATATAAAACCCTATTAAAACCATCATTGATAATATTGCTGATAATACAGAAATAATTATTTTAACTCTATTATCCAATATAGCATGTTTTGCTATATTTTGGGTTGTGTTTACAACAATTGTTAAATCAGGATTTGTCCTGTGCAAATATACTATTGGACGGTTCTTTTCATCCCCGAATATAACAGGGTCTTCTACCGCCATATCTTTTGGTAATAAATCTAAAGTTTCTTTAAATACATCCGGAGTAAAATTATGTGAAGATATTAAATGATTATTTTTATCCATTATATAAATTTGTCTATTATCATTTTCTAATGACTTAAACAGTTGATTATCCCAATTATTCGCATTAAATATGATTACAAGAAATGAACCATCTTTCATCTGGGTTGATAATATAGGTTTTTCATTAATATGAGCATCATCCGTAACTTTTTCTAACTCTATAGGATTTCGGACAATAACAATATCTTCACAATTCGGATATCTTTTAGCAACCTCTTTTATAAATTTTTCTTTCAATGCTACTGAAGGTAAATATTCTAACGTATCTGCAATCTGTGCTAATGTTGTTTCATTTGTTTTTAGAAAGAAATCTATTTCATCCGAAACCATACTTGCAACAAGAATAGCAGATTCTCTCAATTGATGACGAACAGATTGTTGATTGATATTATTAATAATAAATCCACTTATTGACATAGGAATAACAACTGCAATGAAAAATACTATCGCAATTTGTTCTATAATCTTTAATCTTTTTAAACTGTAACTATATTTCTTCATAATCAGCCTTGTGCAAACGGAGTTAACTTATAACCCACATTTGTTACTGTATGCAGATACTTTGGTTCTTTTGCATTTGATTCAATTTTGTTTCGCAAACCTCCTACATGAACACGAAGCATTCTAACATCTTCATTACTGTCATATCCCCAAACTTCATCCAATAAAGTAGCAAGAGTTACAGGATGATTAAAATGCTGCATCAGACAATATAGAATTTCAAATTCTGTAGGTGTCAATTTAACACGTTTATTAACAATAACTGCCTCCAAAGATTCCGGGAAAATTTCAATATCACCGCTTCTCAATACTTCGTTTGAAAGAGGAGTCTGTTCAACATTAACAGAGTTTCTCCTTAACAAAACACGAATTCTAAGCAAAACTTCCTGAATATCAAATGGCTTAACCAGATAATCATCAGCCCCGCAGTCAAATCCGCTGGTTTTATCATCAATCGTCCCCTTAGCCGTAAGCATAAGAATTGGAATAGAAAGCTTTGCCTGACGAATATTTTTACACACATCAAAACCATTCATTTTAGGCATCATAACATCGAGCAAAATTAAATCATACGTATTATTTAAAGCTTTGTTTAATCCTTCTAATCCATCAGATGCCGTATCAACAAAATAACCGCTACTCCGCACATCAAATTCTAAAAGTTCTCTGATTTCGTCATCATCATCAACAATTAAAATTCGCTTTTGTATTTCTCCCATAAAACACTCCTTTTATTTAGAAATATTTTACAAAACAAGTCTATTTTTTTCAAGATTTTATAAAGATATAATAATAATTTATAATACTAAAAAGAGTACAATATCATATTTAAAAATAAAATATTATACTCGAAACATATAATACAACACGTCATTTATAACATAATGCAAATTAGTTTAACACAAACCAGTGGAACAAATACGCAAAACAAACACCAAATACTGCTCCGACTAAAACTTCTAAAGGAGTATGACCCAAAAGCTCTTTTAATTTTCCACCAACAGATTGCAAATCATGATGGTAAAAATCTTCCATCATTCTATTTAAACAAGCAGCAGTTTTCCCTGCAGCACGTCTCAATCCTGCTGCATCATACATGATAATCATAGAAAAGCCTAATGATACTGCAAAAATTATTGAATCAAAACCTTGCAAAATACCGACTATCGTTGATAATCCCATTACACCGGCAGAATGAGAACTTGGCATACCACCTGTTGTTGAAAATATTTTAAAATTAACTTTTTTATTTTTTATTGTAAATAATATGAACTTAATAACTTGGGCAAAAAAAGCAGATGCCACTCCACAAATTATGACCTCATAACCGTTATTTGCAATAGTGGTTCTGACTATATCAATGCACATTAAATACCTACTCTCTTCTTTATATTCTTAATCATATCATCAAAAATTTCAGACTCAAAATTTTGTGTTTTTATTATATCATAGCATTTTTCAAATAGGCAAGAAAGTTTACATTTTGCCTCTTCTAAACCATACAAAGAAACATAAGTTAATTTACCTTCTTCTCTATCTTTACCTAATGTTTTACCCATTTGTTGAAATGTAGATATTTCATCCAGAATATCATCTGCTATTTGAAAAGCCAGTCCAAAAATTTTAGCAAATTCTGTTAATACCAAAATTTTATCATCATCTGCACCCGCTATGATAGCACCCGTTCTCATAGCAAGTTGAAATAAATCGGAAGTTTTATGCAAATGCAAATACTCCAATATTTCTGCATATTGTTTTTTGTCCGAAATATCATTCTTCTCATATAGCATTCCCTCAGATTCAATATCCACAACCTGACCTGCTATAACCCCTCTTGCTCCTGCAAATTGAAAATACTCATTAAGAATTCTAATCAACACCGAAGGGGACAAATTTTTAGAATATTTTGTAATAACCTGCGGAGCATAAGTCAAAAGTGCATCACCTGCTAAAACTGCTATAGCTTCACCAAAAACTTTATGATTTGTTAATTTACCTCTTCTGTAATCATCATTATCCATACATGGTAAATCGTCATGTATCAGAGTTTGAGCATGGAGCATTTCAATAGCACAAGCTGTCGGGATGGCATCTTCTATATTTCCGCCAAGCATTCGACAAGTTTCAAGACACATAACAGGTCTTAAACGTTTTCCCTGCAATGTTACAGTATATTTCATTGCCCGAAAAATATTTTCTGGATATTCAATAGGAATAAACTCATCCAGTTTATGATTAACCAGCTCAATATAATCATTCATCTGCATTTTCTTCTATTTCCTTATAAATCATTTGTTTTCTTGTATTTCGTGAAGCTTGACGTTTTTTACCGCTAATTTTTACATAAACTTTATTATTATTGTATTTCTGAGAAGTTTCTTGCTTCACCCCATTATATTTAATCTTCTCTTTATATTCAAGAGCTTCTTTTACAAATTCTACATAGCTCAAGTATCTTGTTTCATCAATATTTTCAATATTTTTTAATACTTCACAATTATCTTCATTTATATGCAAACAATTGCCATACTTACAAAAATCTCTATACTGCAACATTTCGTCAAATAGTAAATCAACTTCATGTGGTAAAATAAAATCAAAACGGACATTACTAAAACCGGGAGTATCAACAATACTTGTATTTTCATCTAAAAGAATAATTTCACAATGTCTGGTAGTATGAGTTCCTCTTTTTAATTTTTCACTCACGGATTTTGTCCTTAGGTTAACATTTGGATTTAATGCATTTACAAGACTCGACTTTCCAACACCAGAATTTCCGCACAATGCACTTACTTTTCCTTTTAAAACTTTTCTTAAACCTTCAATTCCTCTTTTTTCAATGGCAGAAGTAAATACTATTTTGTAACCCAAAACTTCATAAATAGCTAAAATTTTATCCTGCATAGAATCTTCCAAGCCTAAATCTTCTTTATTAAAACAAAGAACTGCCGGTATTTTATAATATTTTGCAAGCGCAATATATCTGTTCAACTGATTAAAATCCAAATCAGGGTGTTTTAATGCTGAAACAATAACAATCTGATCTACATTAGCAACAGAAGGTCTTGGGATAAAAGTTTTTTTAGGTAAAATTTTAGTAATTACACCATCTGAAAATTCAACAAAATCCCCAACTACAATTTTTTCACGTTGCTTTTTTAAAACCTCACGAACTTTGCATTCAAAAGATGTTTTCCCTTTTTGAACATAATATAAATCCGAGTGAATTTTATAAATTTGACCTTCCATAACAAAACCAAGTTTACTAAAAAGAGTAATTCTTTGCAAATATTCTGTTTACTTTTACCCATATTGTGCGATAATTTAAATATGATTACAAAAACCGAATTGGATAAACTAGCTGCAAATTACGAAACATCAGATTTTATAAAAGATGATCCAGTAAGATTTCCAAACAGATTTAAAAACAAAGAAGATATTGAACTTGCAGGGTTTATAGCCTCTTTAATTGCGTATGGAAGGCGTGATGTATTTATAAAAAAACTTGAAGAGCTATTTAATATTGCTCAAAATGAACCATTAAATTTTATAAAAAATTTCGAACCTGAACTGCTCGGAAGATTTAACTACCGATTTGGAAAAAGTGAAGATTTTGCACAAATATTTTCAATACTAAAGGAGCTATACAACAAAGACGGGGGATTAGAAGAATTATTTAAATACGGGTATAAAAATAGAGTAGCGGAAAACATGTTTATTCCTGTTACTGATTATTTCTATTCAAGAAGCGAAAAAAATACAGGTCAGGGATTTTATTTTATGATACCAAATCCTCGAAAGGGCGGTGCAATGAAACGAATGTGTATGTTTTTACGCTGGATGGTAAGGAAAGGACCTGTGGATTTTGGGATTTGGGACTTCATGCCTGCTTCAGATTTGTTAATTCCATTAGATGTTCATGTTGCCAGAATATCAAGAGAAATGGGACTTTTACAAAGAAATGCTAATGATTTTAAAGCAGTAATAGAATTAACTAATAATTTAAAAAAATTTTGTCCGGATGATCCGATAAAATATGACTTTGCAATGTTTGGATACGGAGTAAATAATAAGAGATAAAGCCTTTTATTCGTATCAAAAACAAAAGGCGGTAGTGATGTTACCGCCTATTAACCAGATTTACACTATGTAAGTGTTCAGAAAGGATCTTTTTTATATCCTAAAATTTTAATACTAAACTGTTATTAGGATAAGTATGTAGTAATCGATTATCCTTCTCCAAGATTCAAATGGGAGAATTGAACAATCTTATTTTTACCACGTTTTTTAGCATTATACAAAGCATGCTCAGCATAACGTATAATTGTATTCGCATCTTCTTCAGTATCAGGAATGCATGGGAATGTAGAAATTCCTCCAGATATAGTAATAGGATGGCGTTCTTCCTCTCCTGCAGGAATAAATTCCATTTTTTCAATATCTTTACGGAATCTTTCAGCAAACAAGAATGCATTATCCTCTGAAGTATTAGGAAGAACAACAATAAACTCTTCATCACCGTAACGAGTTAAAATATCTTCCTTTCTAATTAGACCTTTTAATTTGTCAGCAATTGATTTTAATAACACATCTCCCCATTCATAACCGTAAATATCATTTACAACTTTGAAGAAATCTAAATCAAATAATAATACTGATAAAGCATTACCATATCGCTTAGAACGAGAAATTTCCTGATCCATACGTTCTAATAAATACTTTCTGTTATGCAGCCCTGTGAGTTCATCAGTAGTAGACAGTGTTCTTAACTTATCTCTCAAATCTCTGATTTTGAGCATATTTTTTACACGAACCAATAATTCCTGATTATCTACAGGCGTCTTAATATAATCAAACGCTACAGCTCTCACTGTACACCCTTTAAAAGTCTCACCAATAAAAAGAATCGGGAACTTGAACTTTGTAACCATTAAAATATCTTTTATATTAGGCACACTTTCAATTATAATAACTCCGGGATTCAAAGTTTCATAATCTTTTAAATTTGCAGCATTTTCTAATCTTACATTGGAATCTTCAATAGAAGAAACCACTTCTGCAATACTTGAAGAATTTTTATCTGTATAAATAACAATATTTTTCATAGTCTATCCTCTCTTTAATAAATTAGCATATTGTATTTTATCAAGCAAAATTGTAACGTTTTTTAATATTTTAATCTAAATCTATATTTATCAACTTCACAAACAGCCAAAACATAAATAAATCAACTAAAAAGAGGGCTGGCATATAAAAAATAAATGATAAAATATTTATTATTTATACAAGGATTTAAAATTATGAATTTTGAAATTACAAATAATAAGGAACGAGAATTCTATAAACAAGATTTTTCACAAATGAAAGAATTACTATCGAGAATAAGAGGTGCTTTAACTTCTAAATTTCCGGTAAATATTAACGACTTAAATTTAAATGGAATATTTGATTATGACAGAGATATAACATTTACTTACATAACCCTTTTCCAAAAAGGTTTAAAACCTATCCGCTGGGGCTCTTGCAGAAAAACAATTGCAGATACAATTAACAGAAATATCGAAAAATTAAAAAATTATCCTACTTTTGCGGATTTTGAAGTCTGGAATGAAGATAAATGCAGAATTATGATTGAATATATAACAAATCAGACACCAACAAAAATAGAAAACATAAAATCATTTTCTTTTGTACCAACAAGATTTGAACCGGGAGTAACTGGCATCAAACTGATAATTGATAATACACCATATATTTATATGCCTTCAGATGCCTGGACACAAAGTCAGATGGATTTAAAATCTGCACTTAACACTATTATCAGAAAAACATACATAAAAAATATAACAAATAAAATTTCTGAAAGAATAGCCCTCCTCAAACAAAGTCCTTATGATTGCTACATAATAAAAAGCCGAGCCTTTGTTACATACAAAAATGATATCCTGCCGCTATATAGAGGAAACGTATTGTATGAATATGACAGCGAGGAAATCAAAAAACAAGCATTGAACGGTTCTGAATGGATTCTTGAAAACATGAACGAAGATGGTAGATTTTTATACTACTATGATTGCAAAGATGATAATTATAAAGACCACGAACATCCTAATGCACCTGAAGATAACCTATACTATAATGATTTGAGACACTGCGGGGGCATAATAACTTTGATAAGAGCATACCAATTGACAAAAGATAAAAAATATCTTGACGCAGCAAAAAAAGGGATTGATTTTATAACAACTATAACTAAAGAACATAAAATTAATGATGAAGATTGCGCCTATGTTTTTTATAATAACAAGGCAAAACTGGGCGGAGTCGGAATGATTCTTATCGCAATGATGAAGTACAGAAATGAAACCGGAGACAAAATTTACGATGAATATATAAAAAAATACACCCGTCATATACTATCAAGAATATATAAAACCGGAGAAATGCTCGGATATTTTATAAATCCGAAAGTGCAAAACGGAGCAGAATTAATTGATATGACTGATGAAGAACGACGAGAGACTTTTTCCTTTTATTATCCAGGAGAAGCGCTACTTGGATTAGCATTATTTGCAAACTATTTCAATGACGATGATGAGTTAAAACAAAAAGTTCTAGAAAAAAGTAAACTCGCACTGGATTGGATAGTTGATGAAAGGCCTAAAATTTATGCAGATTTATTTACAGCGCTGCCTTCTGACAGTTGGCTTATGCAAGCAATTGAAGAATGGGTAAACAATCCTGAATTTCAAAAAGACAATTACATAAATTTTGTCTTTAATGATGCCGAAACAATGATGAAAAAAACCTACCAAAAAGATGATTCACCATATATTGATTTCGAAGGTGGTTATTATTACGAATACGGAGATCACTTTTATCCGGATGGTGCGCGCTCAGAAGGTCTTATTGCGGCATATTATCTTGCAAAGAAATTAAATATGACTGAACTTAGCAAAAGACTTTTACTTGCCTGCCAAAAGACAGCAAAGTCCCAAATGCTACTATACAACTCAGATAAAAATAACTATGCTCACCTCAATCCTGATAAATCAGAAAAATCCATCAGGTTTAAAGCTACAAGACAATGGGTAAGAGTAGATTCCATACAACATGTTGCCTGTTTTTTCTTTAGATTATATTTTGCTGAAAAAAATATTGAAGCTTCTTAATGTTACAAATATGTAACATTACTCTAAAATATTTTAAAGTTTTCCAAACAATAAACCGTAAATAAAAATATAGATACGAAAATTATTGAAAGGAATAGTTTAAAGTAATGGGACTTGCCGCTTCACAAGGTAAATTATTATGTATGACTGCCAGACTATCAAATAATGAATTTGAACAACAGTCTATTGCATATTCAAAACAACGCCTTGCAGAAAATTCTGAACAAATTAATGACAAGTACTTAGATGCTCTTAACCAAACTAAATTCCAAATTCTAACCGGTTACAACGGTTCTGAAGCTTGTTATGCAGATATTACATACAATCAACTAACAGGCTGCAATAGCGTTGCAAACGGGAAACAATACCTTGTAAAAGATAATAAAGGAAAAGTTCTTGTAACATCAGAAGTTGCTAAAGCTTATGAAAACAATAACGGGGACTTTAATAGATTTTTAAGAGACTTAGGTTATACACAATCAAACATAGATGTTTCTGAACACACACCTTCAGAAAATGCAATCCACGATGCTTGGGATAAATATTTAGTATCAGTTGGAAAAAGTATTGATGATGTAGATAGTCAACATATTTTAGGTTTTGGTTATAAAGCATTCAGCGATGAACCGTTTGACGGATATGTAACATACAATTCCGCATACGCAGCAACTGCAGATGGTTCAAGAACACTAAACCTTTTCAAAGATAGTGCAGGATATTATACAAACAGATATACTCTAGAAGCAAGACAATACACTGATGAAAATGGAGAACTTCAAACCGGAGTATTTTATCAAACACCTGAACAAGAAGGAACTGACAATTATACCCAACTGTTAGATGTAACCTATAATACCGAAACAAACAAATTCACATACACAAATGCTGACGGAGATCAGGTTGAAACAGATGTATTATATGCAAGCCAAGGACCTGACGGAAATGCAATTCTGAGCGAAAATGAAAAAGAATATTTAACATTAGTAGACGCTAATACCAATGAATACAAATCAGAAAGCGGAATAATTTACACAGTTACAGATACTCCAAAAGCTTTGAACTTTGAAGGAACAACAACTGCTCAAAGAGAATTATATGACTATGCTGTTGCTCTAACAGAAGCATATTACAACAACTCTAATTCTCATACATCAGATAAATTGAAGTATGACGCAGAACTGGTAAATTATTATAAAAACATATTTAACGAGATGAGACAATGCGGTTATACTACTACACCTGACGAAACAAAATTTAAAGATTCAGAATGGTTTGTTCGCCAAATAAAAGCAGGAAACCTTGTACTATCTTATTACTCTGCAACTGATAAATCATTTATTGGAACTTCCTTAGATGATGATGAATCTATAACAGAAAAAGAAGACAAGTCAGCAATCGCAATTGCAGAACAAGAATACACAAACAGCATGGATAAAATTGAACATCAAGAAAAACAATTTGATATGCAACTTAATAAATTGGAAGCTGAACATTCTGCACTGCAAACAGAATATGATGCAGTTGCTAAAGTTATCAGCAAAAACGTTGAAAAATCATTTAGTATATTTAACGCATAAAATAAATTATTTTATATTTCCCCTACACATTAATTTTCGTAACTTTTCCTTGCCACTTATTTAAAGTGGTATTTTTTTTGCTAAAAGAATACAGATATTTATTCGACAGTAATATCCTACATTAAAATTTATTAACAAAACTTAAAAATTAATCAATTTCCAAAGGGTATTTTTTTTTATAAATATGTAGGTTAGGAAAATTATTATTTAAAAAGGTGGTAAGGTTATGAGTTTAGCAACAGTCGTTCCAAAATTATTTCAACGTGGCAACATACGAAGAATTGCAAGAGTTTTACCTGAAAGTATTTTAGGTAACGGTGCAGAAGTTGCAGGGAAAGCAATGCGCGAAACAAAAGGGTCTTTATTTACAAAAGCAGAAAAAGGATTTCTAGCATTAGAAAAAGATATAAAAGAAAAAGAAAAACTTGGAGGCTTCTTTAAACGAATTACATCCAATCTTGGCGAAATTCCAAAATTAGCAAAAGAAGGATTTACTTCTGCAAAAGCAGCCGGAAAAAGTTCTATTTGGGGCGGTATAAAAGGTACATTCAAAGGGCTTGGTAAGAATATGCCATTTATAGCTGCAGCTTCAACAATTTTATTTGAATTACCAAATATCTGGAGTGCAACAAAAGAACAAGGAATAGGTCAAGGTATTACAGAAGTGGCAAAAGCCGGAACACGATTAGCCGGAGGAGCCGCAGGTGCAGCTATTGGCTCAGCAATTTGCCCTGGTATCGGAACATTCCTAGGGTGGATTGCAGGTGAGTGGTTAACAAGCAAAGTCGTAGGGAAAAGTTATACAGAGAAAAAAGAAGAAATGCTTGCAAAAGAACAAGAAGCAGCTATGAACCAACAACAAATCCAACAACCAGCCTTTACAGGAAACCCTTATGAAATGCCGTCAATGACAAATCCAATGTATGGATATAATGATTACATGAATCCTTATGCAGATGATATAATGATGAACAACTTAAACTTCAATACTATAGCATAATACCCCACATTTCATAATAATATACAGCGGGCACACATGTATGTGTGCCCGCTTCTTTAAATTTACAAACCTTAACAATAAAGCAATTTATAAAAAGAAAAAAACTTTAATTAAATATAGGGGAAAATAACGGGGAAACGAAATGAGTTTTAGCAGTTTATCTATTAATCAAAATCGAGCTGTAAATGATTTATCCAAGTATGTTATTGGTGCTTCAATAAACCAACAAGAAGAACCTTCAGGAATAGTTTCAGGTGCAGCCATGATGGGTGGCATTTCCGGAGGTATCTGGACATGGCAAAACCGAAAAGATCTCAAAGGCGGTTTTAAAAAATTAGCACAAAATGCACAAACACAAAAAAATATAGTCAATTCAACTAAAAAATATGCACCAAGTAGCCGTTTTAGTACGATAAGAAATAAATGGGCTGGCGCAGGAGAGTATACAAGTAAAGCAGAACTTGAAGCCTTGTCCCAAAAATTAGCAAAAAAACCTGAATATGCAAAACTTAAATCATATATTGATAATGCATTAAAGTCAGGTAAAAATTATACTGCAGCATTGAAAGATGTTGATAAGTTAAAAGCAATCGAAAATCTAAATAAATATAACGCAAAAGTAGCTTCTCAAATGGCAAAAGGAAGTACCTTAAGATCTATCAAAAATGCAACGGGAATAACAAAACTTTCAAAAGCAACAAAAGAACTTGCTGCTAAATCCGGCAAATTCAGAGGTCTTTTAAAGGGTGTTAAAGGGAATGCAGGATTTGCAGCTATTTCACTTGGCATAGGAGTTTTATGCGATGTTGTTCCTGCGTTTGGGCTAAGCACAGAAAAAGGATTTAAACAGCTTGGAAAAACTGCAGTAAAAACAGGATGCGAAGTTGCAGGCTGGGCTGCGGGTTCTGCTCTGGGCGCAAAAGCAGGAGCTCTTATCGGAACTTGTATCGGCGGCCCTATAGGTACAGTTGTAGGTGGAGCAATTGGTCTCATCGGAGGTTTTGTTGGAAGTTTCTTAGCTAGCAAAGCCGCTGACAAAATAGTTGGTCCAAGCGAAGTAGAATTAGCAGAGAAAAAAGCAGCCAACCAAATTGCTCGCAGTGCAAAAACATCCCCGGAAACAATGGATGAATTAGCATTAACATCTTACGAACAACTTGTTGAAAAAGCTAAAACCGGTCAATTAGACGAAAATGACTTAAAGGCAAAAGAAGCATTAGAACAACTTCTTGGTTGTAAAATCAATTTGGAAGAAGAAGTAAAAGCAGCAACAGAGGCAACAGCAGCAACTCAAACAACTTCGCAAACTCCAACTGCAACTCAAGTTAACACAGAAACTAATCAAACAACAGAACTTGCAACAAATGATAAGACATCAGAAAAAGAACCTGAGGAATCATCTGTTTCAAATACGACAACACAACAGCAAACATCAGTTCCAGGATACTCTATGTATTTAAACCCATTTAACAATATGTTCCTTAACTCAATGTATCCAAATTTGTACGCAAGCAATCAATATACAAATCCTTATACAAATGATATGTACTTCACAAAAATGTTCGGAACAACTCCGACAATATATCCTACAACTAATCAAGGAAATACATTTCAATATACATTATAATAATCAGTAAAGAAATATAATTTAAAAAGAGCAAATATTAAATATTTGCTCTTTTATAACTTTTTATACACCACAAACATGGAAATCTCGTTCGGAAACAGATGATGTACATTCTAAAAGTTGAGTTAACAATTTTTCGATAACACTCTCAACTGTTTTGACTTCACTTTTTAATGCCTTTAAATTTTCTTCTTTTGAATCTTTTAATGCACTCTCAAAAATTTCATCCTGGTACATAAATTATACTCCTATTTATCTCAACAGTATAATAATCGGCAATTTAAATAAAAACTTTAAATTACAATAAAATTTTTGTTACAAAATTTCATCTTTAGTGGAGGTTTAAAATATTTTAAAGTAAAATATTAACATGTTTGCAAAGGGGAAGTATTAAATGCTTAAGGATTTTGAGTTAACTAACTATGATTTTTATTCAAGCCGCAGAGATATGGAAATTATATCAAATATTGTTGATGCGTTAAAAAAAATCTTAGAAGAAGATAAAAAAGAAGAACAACCTTTATTTCTAAAAATTTCAGATAATTTAATTATGAATATAGCAAGAAAAGTTGTTCAAGAAAAGAAAAAAACTTTTCTAATCGGAATAACAGGTGAAAGTGCTTCAGGGAAAACAGTTTTTGTTGATAACACAATAAAAGCTTGCGTGAAAGATAAAACTCAAGGTATTTATACTGTTATCAGATGTGATGATTATTACAAAGATACATCTAAAGAGCTTAGAGAAGCTGGCAGCTATGAAGAATTATTTAAAACAGGATTCAGCTTTGACACTCCTGATGCTATAGACTTAGACCTTATGAAATCACATCTTGTAGCTCTAAAAGAAGGATTAACAATAAAATCACCAAAATACAATTTTGTAACTTGTGAATCTGACCCGAATGGAGATGAAAAAACTCCGGCAAAAGTTATTTTAACAGAAGGTCTATATGTTCTAAACGAAAATGTAAGAGACATTATGGATGTAAAAGTTTATGTATTTACTCCGCTGGAAGTTATAAAAGACAGATGGTATAGAAGAGCCGCTCAAAGAGGGAAAACAGGAAATACAGCAGATATGCAATTTGCAGATGTTAACAAAACGGCTCAAGAATATATCCGCCCAACATACCAAATATCAGATGCTGTTATTAATGGACTTGTTAGCCAGGAATATATTCAACAAATTACAGATAAAATATTCCATGCATTAAAAAATATTGATTACTAAAAAGAGAAGCCTCAATAAAGAGGCTCCTCTTTTTTATGCATATTACTTGCTAAAATGCCCTTTCACATCTCATACATTTTGGCTGTTGAATAGGTGCAGCACATCCACAGACTTGTCCATTTTTTATTTTTACACCGTTCAGTTTTTCACACTTTGTTAATTTTGGTTTTTTACATTTACATTTACATTTTACCTTTTCAACTTTAACACATTTATTACACTGACGAAATCCGGTGAAAGGATTTAGACTATTTGGACCTTCATAAGACCAAGCAAAAGCGCCTTGAACAGGTATTGTTAAAAATGCAAACAATGTAAATACTGCCAATAAATTTTTCATACTATCTCCTATCGTTAAATTGGGTACATTGTTATTTTAAAAGTTTTAAAACTAAATCCTATACCCAAATGGTGATAGCTCTTAATATAATTGTATTAGGCCTATCAGTTAATTTTTTTTAGTTTACACAAAAAGGAAGGTTGGGTAAATCCCCAACCTTCCTTTAAACTAATAGTATTAAAACAAATTATAATTTAGAATCTGTTTTATAAATACTAGCATCATCTAACAAGATAACCTTGATTTCTTCACCAGATTTTGCACTATAATTTAAACCTGGAGTAACTAAACCGGTAATCAAACCAATACCAGCACCAACCGGAGTACCGATAGCAATACCAGTACCTATTTTATCTGGACTAGGAATGAATGAGAATCCTACACCAGCACCTGTACCTACAGCAGCACCACCAACAGTATATAGTGCAACTTTACCAGCAGTCATCCATGGACCTTCTTTTAATGCATAATCTTTGTAGAAAGGTTTTGCATTTAAGTCAACAGTTTTTCCATCCGGAGTAACAACTTTGTTCAACTGAACATAAACTCTTGCATTCTTATTGAACCATTGAGGATCCTTAATATCAAGAACATTACCATAGAAAGTAGAACCGGCAGGAATTAATAAAGTACCTTCATCTGTTAAAATATTTTCTGGGTTTGTGAAAGTAACAGCATCACCTGCAGCATGCAATTTTGATTTAAATTGCTCATTAAATGCAACTTCTAAAACATTACCTTCTTTTACAATATTTCTTAAATTAGTAACAGTAACATCATGGTTAGGAGCTTTTTTAACCATAGTCAAATGTTCAGTTCCTAAAATAGTTTCTTTTTTATATTGAGATTTAACTAGATTTAGTCTTTGGCTCAATCTATGTAATAAAACAGCAGCTTCAGCTCTAGTTAAACAATCTGTAGGTCTCAATTCTTTTTCATCAGGATGATTTACATAAATTCCATAAGACAAAGTTTTTGCATAAACATGCTTAGCCCAAGATGGAACTTTTGATGAGTCTGAATAATTTGCTAAAACATTATTATCATCTACATTACCTTCAATTGTGATATGACTAATAACAGATTGAGCCTCATCTCTTAACATTGCATGATTAGGTTGGAATGTACCATCAGGATATCCGTAAACCAAACCTATTTGATGAGATCTGGCAATAGCATTGTATGCATAGAAAGAAGAAGGAACATCTGAATAATGAATTTTAGTCTTAATTTCTAAATCATCATTACCTAAAACCTTCAATAATGCGCTAACAAAATCTGCTCTTGTGATTCTTCCTTCCGGATTAAAATTTCCGTTAGACAAAGACATTACAGAATCACCAACAACACTGGCAATCTCTGGTTGAGCCCAATAATCTTTACTTACATCGTCAATTCCATTGTAAGCAAAAGCCGGAACAACATTAACAGAGAGCATACCGCAAACCAATAAACCCGCTAATAATCTTTTCATCTTTTACTTCCTCTTTTCTATTTAGTAAAACAAAAATTTTATTTTTATTATATTATAATCATGATTAAAAGTAAATAGTTTGCCCCAAAATTCCAATAGGAGGATAAAATGAGGAATTTGACACCAACAAAAATCGTATCAACATTAGGCCCCGCTTCAAATTCAGAAGATATGATACGAAAATTATACAAAGCCGGGGTAACCATGTTCAGAATTAATTCTTCGCATGGTGATATGGAAACACACAAAAATACCCTTGACGCAATCAGAAAAATCGAACAGGAAGAAAATGATATTATACCTGTTTTGCTCGATCTTCAAGGTCCAAAAATCAGAATAGGTAAGCTGGAAGAACCTATAAAAATTCAAACCGGAGAAGTATTGAAATTTAAACACCAGGAAAAATTTGAAGACGGCATTATTCCTGTTGATTATAAGGGAATAGCTTCAGACGTTCGCCCTGGTGAAAAAATTCTGATTGATGACGGGAAAATTCAACTTATTGTTGAAAAAGTAGAAAATGACATAGTATGGGCTAAAGTCTTAACTTCAGGAGAAATAAAACCGAGAAAGGGATTAAATATTCCTGGTGGAACAGGTAGTATTGACATTTTAACTCAAACTGACTTGAAATATGTCGAATTTGCAATGAACAATGATATTGATTATCTTGGATTATCATTTGTCAGAAGTAAAGAAGACTTATTAAAACTAAGAAAAATTCTATGTACAAATGGTTCAAGATTAAGAATAATATCTAAAATAGAAAAACCTCAAGCTATAGAAAACATTGATGAAATCATCGAATACTCTGACGGGATTATGGTAGCAAGAGGAGATCTTGGAATTGAGATTCAGACAGAGCAGCTGCCTATAGCACAAAAGACTATTATCAAAAAAGCAAACATTGCAAGAAAACCTGTTATTGTTGCTACCCAAATGCTTGAAAGTATGACAGAAAACCCAATTCCAACAAGAGCTGAAACTTCTGATGTTGCAAATGCAATTGTAGATGGCGCGGATGCGGTTATGCTGTCAGGGGAAACTGCGATGGGAAAATATCCGGTTGAAGCTGTTTCTGTTATGAAAAAAATAGCAGAAGAGATTCATAACAGTCAATTCATAAGAAAAAATGAATTTATACAAAATCTTTCAAGCTGTACAAACGGAATTCCAAAAGCAATTGCATTATCTGTTGCCGATACACTTAAAAGTTTACCGGATATAAAAGGAGTTATTGCTTTAACTGCAACAGGATATACTCCTGCTTTAATGTCTGAATGTCGACCATCAGTACCTATTTACTCATTGTCTTCAGACTTAAAAGTATGCAGATGGCTACAATTGTATAACAATGTTTTTTCTCTAAAAATCGATAAAAGTATAGGACACGATTTAAACATAGATAATCATACTCTAATTTTATTAAATGAATTTCTAAAAAATGGTTTGGATATGAACACTGATGATATCGTAATAGTTACAGGTTCTATTCCACACCTAATGTCCGGAGAATCAACAAATTTCCTAAAAATTCACAAAATATCTTAGGATAGCTCAAATAAAAAGCGACGGAGTGAAAAATTCACTCCGTCGCTTTTTATAACTAATAATTTTTAATTATATCTTATTTTGAAAAATTTTCAGGATGCGCAGAATTTGATAAAATGATTTCATAATACTCATTCTTGTCAATATTCACACCCATAGTCTTTATATCACAGTATTTTTTCTTCTTTTTTTTCAGCAATTTTTTATAATCTTGTGGCATAATCGCAGCATAGCATAAAGAAATAATTTAGTATACTTCAAAATTCTTAAGTATTGAATCATTAGCTACAGCTATATCTCTATCTTTATTTACCTTATCAATAAAAATATCCCAAAATTTTTGTTGAAAATCTGTAGGATCATTATTTTTATCTCTTTTCATAACAGCTTCAATATATTTTTTTGCTTTACTAATTTCTTCATCTTTATTCTTAAAAATTTCAAATAATTTTATAAACTTTTTAGATATAAATTCATCAGAATTTCTAAAAAGTTTGTTCCATTGCTCAGTGGTCATATCACAGCAATTTTCCTCATCCAAATCTTTATCAAAGTGATAAATTTGATAACCATGCTGCTTTGTTCCATTTAGTTCAAATGTATCTTGAGCAAAATCTTTAGTTTGAGCTTCAAAAATTTCAGAAATTTTTCTCACACGTTTAAGATTCACATCATTCGTAAGAATATTCATTCTCGCTGTGAAATTAACATTATTTCGAATATTATTTATAGTGTCCATAGTTTTAGTTTCCTTAAAATACATTGTTATATAAAGCTGCTCATAACTAATTTTGTCAGAATGTTAAAAAAAGTTTACACTAAAGAGATTTTGAGGATTACACTGCTTGCAAAATAACCTTCTTTATTATAGTATTTATAATACGAACGTGCGTCGGTGGACTTTTGTGTGGAAAAAGTCTTTAACACCGATAAAGGAATTACACTTTAAATTAAGTAATAGATTAGAAATATAAAGGAAAGCAACAATGAATAACCCTATTATTGATGAATTAGAAAAAGATTATTTAGGCAAAGATCTTCCTGATTTAAATGCCGGTGATACAGTAAAAGTTTTTGTTAAAATTATCGAAGGAAACAAAGAAAGAATTCAGGCTTTTGAAGGCACAATTATTAAATTGCATGGTTCAGGTCTAAACAAAACTATTACTGTCAGAAAAGTATTCCAAGGTGTTGGAGTTGAACGTGTATTCTTAATCAACTCTCCAAGAATTGACAAAATCAACGTATTAAGACGTGGTGATGTTAAACGTGCAAAATTATATTACTTAAGAGAACGTTCAGGTAAAGCTACTCGTATTAAGGAAAAAATTGAAAAAAAATAAAACTCACATTCACTGGTATCCAGGACATATAGCAAAAGCAGAAAAGAAGCTAAAAGAACAGCTTTCTCTTGTGGATGCCGTGATTGAAGTTATTGATGCGAGAATACCTTTATCAAGCAGTTATGACAATATATCGGGGCTACTTAACGGGAAGCCTCGATTTTTGCTTGTCAACAAATCAGATCTTGTCGATAAAAATGAATTAAAACCATTTATAGAATATCTAAAAAATAAAAATAATACTGAAGTTATACCAACTGTAGCAAAAAATAATAATGATATAAATTTAATCGTAAAGCAAGCGATTGAATTAGCAGAACCTAAAATCCAATCATTAATAGCTAAAGGTTTATTAAGACGACCGGCAAGAATTATGGTCGTAGGAATGCCTAATGTTGGGAAATCAAGTATTATAAACAAATTAACACGTTCTTCTAAAACTAAAACTGGTGCAAAAGCCGGAGTAACACGTCAACAGCAGTGGGTTAGAATAAATCCTCAACTTGAACTTCTGGATACTCCAGGAATTATACCAATGAAACAAGAAGATCAGCAACGAGCCCAAAAGCTGGCTTTTGTAAACTCTGTTTCTGAAAATGCTTATTCTAATGAAATTGTCGCACAGGAATTACTTGATTTACTAGACAATAAACAAGCAAAAATCTTACGTGAATACTACAAATTACCGGAAGATAAAGAACTCAATATTGACAATATCGCTATTGAAAGGAATTGGCTTTTAACCGGAGGTTCCACAGATAGAGAAAGGACATCCGTTTATATACTTAGAGATTTCAGAGAAGGTAAAATAGGAAAATTTATACTGGATAAATTACAATAGAAAAGAAATATTTTAAATTTATATTGAGGCACAAATTTAAATATGCTAAAATATATATAGTATTACTTTAGGATAGAGAGTATCAAACGTGAAAAAGATTTTTAAAGCAGTAATTGTATGTATCACATTAGCAATCACAACAGAAATGTCTTTGGCTACAGATTTCTATTGCAGATGGCGCAGCGGCTATATGTATCAAACAAAAGAAATTACATTTGGACAGTCAGCTTTCGAATTTTGCGCTGCGGAAAAAGCAATTAGTGAAAGTGCTTTCCACAAATGTGTAACAATCGATTATCCTGAAAGTGTAAACGCACTCAGGGAAGGTAATTGTAGAGAAATTATAGAAAAAAACTTTAAAATAGGAGAATCCGACTGTACGGCAAAATTTCTAAAACCTAATATGGAATTCTATTCAAAAGATTGTCAGGGACCTGATAGAGATGCAGCCCTTATAGAACTCGACAAAATTTTAAAATCTAAAAATATAAATAAATAAATAACAAAATAAAAATGCCGGGTGCACACGCTTCCGGCTTTATTAATACTCTCTATTCTTATTTCAGTTATCGATAGGTCATTTTACTACGGCAATATTTGCCTTAATTCCTGCATCAGAATTAATCATTGATGCATTTGCATACGCAAGTGTTCTGCGTTTTTTTGCTCCTCTTAATATTAATTCAACACATTCGCATCTATTTTTTGACGGTGTTGTTATCTTTTTTATCATCTTATCCTTACTCCATAGATTCATCTGATTACAAATAGGGTATCGGCATTATTCCAATAAACTTTAAAATTATTACCCTGATATTAAGAAAGGTTAACATTTTATCATATCAAAAAAGTATGACAAACAAATATGCTAATGATAAAATATTAAAATGGGTGAAATTTTTAATGATTCAACTACAGCACAAATTGACGCCAGATTACATAGAGATATACTTGCGCATGAAGACCGAATTGAACAAATAGTAATAATTGTAATAATACTATTGATAATAATTTTTCGCGGCTGGATATTATACTGGTTAAAATTTGGGGTAGCAATACCTTCAACTATAGAATTAAAACCTATTAATGTAATTGAAGAACCTATCCAAACTAATTATACACCGGAGGTTCAAGAACAAAAAACTTTTACTTATAAATCATTAATTAATAACAACACTATGGAACTTATTCCTCAAGCACATTACAAACTCTCCGGTACTGTTGTAGCATTTAATCATGACTTTTTATTTATAAGTAAATATTTTGACAGTGCCGCGTTGTATGATTTAGGACTTTCTTGGGGGGAACTTGCAGATCCAGACTTTTTTAAAAAATATATAAAAATCTATAGCCAAAAAGTTGAAGTAACCGGCTCAAGAAGGTTAAACTGGCAATGGAAATCTAATATTCCACTAACAGGAGAATATATTAATTCACATATTTCACATACACATATAATTCCTGCTAATAATAATATAATGGCTGCAATGCTAAAGTTAAAACTATATGAAAAAGTAACAGTGGAAGGAGAACTCGTTGATATAATTTATCCAAATACAAAAATGCCTAAATACTATACCAGCATGTCTCGTAAGGATACAGATGCCTCCAGTCGAGGAAGCGGAGCCTGTGAAACTCTATATGTTACAAAAGTAAAAATAGGAAATATGATATACAAATAAAAAATATCCCCTAAAAAAGTGTTAATTGTTTTTCAAAATGTTTCCTTAGAAAAGAAGGCCTATGATACGGAGAAAGGCCATATTCATCAATTGCCCGGATATGTTCCGGAGTTAAATAACCTGCATTACGATTCCAACCATACTGCGGATATTTCGAAGCTAAATCATTCATATATCTATCTCTTGTAACCTTAGCTAAAATACTGGCAGCAGCAATTGATGCTGAAGCCGCATCCCCTTTTATTACATATTTTTGAGGATAAGCATAATCTTTTATTAATTTATTACCATCAACAAGAGTAATAAAATTTTTTAAACCTGCATCTTTAATTACATTTTCGCACGCTAATTTCATTGCTTTTAATGAAGCATTTAAAATATTTATCCTTTCAATCTCTTCAACATCAACGCAAACTATGGAATTCACTGAAGTACTTATAATAATATTATATAAATTTTCTCTAAGTACCTTTGAAAGTTTTTTAGAATCATTTAATCTGGCCAGACTTACTTTTAATTCATCCGTAACCTTCGGGAAATAAACTGCCGCAGCAAAAACACCTCCTGCAGCCGGGCCTCGCCCAGCCTCGTCTGTACCTAAAACACATCCGTTGGCATAATCAAAATCAAATAAGCAATCCATACAATCAATTATAACATAGATTAAAAAGGATAAACTAATCAATTCAACTTTCTTATATACACAACCCTGTATATTGTGCTAACTTAGCAAAAGTTTGACATATAATAATTTGCAGGGTATGAAGCCGCTAACTCTTTGTTAACTTCAACAACTTCTTCATTTAAATTTTTATTTGCATAAGTTGAATCTATAATTGGTAACTTATCTGCCTGCTGTTGGGATTTAATTACTTCCCCGGCTGGAATATATCTATTATCGGAAATTTTTACACCAATAACTTTTGCTGCAGGCTCAATAACAACATTATTACCTATTTCAGATTTATAAATAAACGACTGCATGCCAGCAAAAACATTATCTCCTATTTTTGCCGGTCCATGAACCTGAGTTTGGTGCGCAAGACTTGTATTGTTCCCAATATAAACAGAGTATTCTGAATTGCCATTTTTAACCCTACCATGTTTTAAACCATGAATAATAACACCATCTTGAACATTAGTGCCCCTGCCAATATAAATCGGCGTTCCTTCATCTCCACGAATAGAAGCAAATGGAGCAACGTTTACCTCAGGGTTAATAATAACATTACCAATAATACTGGATTGAGGATGAATTGCTGCACCCGGCATAATCAAAGGAGTGATACGCTTTGGAGTAAAACTTGTAATAGGATTTGACATAATTGTACTTTGATACACAGTTGGGTAAATGATTTGCATTTTATCTCCTTATATTTCTTATTATATTAATAATTCTATTATAAAAATAAGAAATACAAAATCATACTAATAAAATACACCCAAATAGCATTACAAATATTACAAAAAAAAAGTTGCCATTAGAATTAGTGGCAACATTAAATAAACACGAGGATATTAAGAGAGAGAGAGTATAAAAAAACTTTTTTTACTTAAATCCTTTTATTTTACATATAAATAATTAACTCGCTTAAAATCTAATTTTCCTTTTCCGAATGGCTTTGCATTCCCCTTACATATATATAAACGTTTTTTTTATTTAAGAATTGCCTAATCAATTGTAATGTTGTTAATAATTCTTAAACCTGTGCGCATCTTATATTTTAAGTATATACACTTTATTTAAAAATCATTTAAAATTGATATTTTAAGCTTTACAATTAATTTTCAAAAGTGATAAAGAATTAAATTATTTATTTAAATTTGAGAAATTAGTTGAATATTTATACCCTAATCGCTTTGAATTATTCCTCCAAAAGCTATCAATAGCTTTTATTGGAGTATCACTATTACCCAAAACTTCATAGGTTTTAAACTTAATACAATCCATCAATTCTTGATTAGATTGCACAATTTTTCCCAGATGAGCGAGTTTCCTATCTGCCAATAATTCATTATCAAGATTAGAGTGAATCAATACTTCGACTACTTTCTGCAAATCTTTTGGAAATAACGTTGACCACATTTTTGCATATTCAGAAACTGCAATTGAACCTTTACCGACATTTTGCGCAAACTCAAGAAGCTTCATAAATTTTTTAGGCAAAAATCTGAAAAATTTTGTCTGTACATTTTCAATTGTAGAAAATTGCCCCTCTTTATTATAAACAATCATTTTATTTAATTTTAAACCTAAAAAAGTTAAATAATCTTCCAAACTAACAGGAGTTGTGCCAAACTCTGAAATATCAGGATGCCCATGCACAAATTCACAACCTTTAAAATCAATCTTAGGTAACTGACCTTCTAGTACTATGCGAGAATTGTCCCCATTTATTTCAGAAATAATCAGATTATCCTTTAAAAAGATTCCTCTCTCAAAAGATTCTTTACTTTTCAAAGCCCGGATAACTCTATTTTTTGCATATTTTTGTGCAACATCACAAGATTGAAAAACTATTGATTTATCAGGTCTTACCCAACCTAATTCTGAAACATTTACATTTTTAATATTAAATCTAGGTTTTAAAATTCCAATCAATGTCATAACAGAGTCCTTATATTTATAAGGAATAAAAGCTAAAAATATAAATTTTTGCTATAAAAAGACCTTTGTTGATTTAACAAAGGTCTTTTTACTTATATAAATATAAAATTTATACTATTTGCTCATAGCTTGAGAAACCGCAACAGCACATGCAACAGTTGCACCTACCATTGGGTTATTACCCATACCAATTACACCCATCATTTCTACGTGAGCAGGAACAGATGAAGAGCCGGCAAATTGAGCATCCCCATGCATTCTACCCATAGTATCTGTCATACCGTAAGAAGCAGGACCTGCAGCTACGTTATCAGGGTGAAGAGTTCTACCAGTACCACCACCAGATGCTACTGAGAAGTATTTTCTACCATTTTCATAGCACCATTTTTTGTAAGTACCAGCGACAGGGTGTTGGAAACGAGTTGGGTTAGTTGAGTTACCAGTAATTGAAACGTCAACACCTTCTTTAATCATAATAGCAACACCTTCAGATACATCATCAGCACCGTAACATTTTACTTTTGCTCTTTCACCATCTGAGAATGGAGTTTCTTTAACAACTTTTAATTCACCAGTTTTATAATCATATTCAGTTTCAACAGAAGTAAATCCGTTAATTCTTGAAATAATATAAGCAGCGTCTTTACCCAAACCGTTTAAGATAACTCTTAAAGGTTCTTTTCTAACTTTGTTAGCATTTCTTGCAATACCAATAGCACCTTCAGCTGCTGCAAAAGATTCATGACCAGCTAAGAAACAGAAACATTTAGTTTCTTCTCTTAAAAGCATAGCACCCAAATTACCATGACCTAGACCAACTTTTCTAGTATCACCAACCGAACCTGGAACAGCAAATGCTTGTAAACCGATACCAATAGCTTCAGCAGCTTCTGCAGCATCTTTGATACCTTTTTTGATTGCAATAGCGCAACCTAATGTATATGCCCATGATGCATTATCAAATGCGATAGGTTGAATTCCTTTAACAATCGCATCTACATCAATTCCTTTTGATAAACATAATTCACGAGCTTCGTCCAAGTTTTTAAAACCATATTCTGGTAAAACTTTTTTCAAAGTAGATTCACGTCTATCTTTTCCTTCAAAATTTGCCATAATTATTTTCCTCTTTAATTAAAATTCCTACAACTACTCTTTTCTTGGATCGATAGTTTTAACTGCATCAGCAAATCTACCGTAAGTACCAATATTCTTTTCGTAAGCTTCTTTAGGATCAACACCAGCTTTAATAGCATCCATAACTTTTCCTAAGTTAACGAATTTATAACCGATAACTTCATCATTTTTGTCTAATCCTAATTCTAAGATATAACCTTCAGTTAATGAAAGATATCTAACGCCTTTTTGTTTAGTTGAGTGAATAGTACCACACATTGAGCACAAGCCTTTACCTAAATCTTCAAGACCTGCACCAACAGGTAAACCGTTTTCAGAGAAAGCTGTTTGAGTTCTACCGTAAACGATTTGTAAGAATAATTCTCTCATAGCAACGTTGATAGCATCACAAACCAAGTCAGTATTTAATGCTTCTAAAATTGTTTTACCAGGAAGGATTTCACCAGCCATAGCTGCTGAGTGAGTCATACCTGAACAACCGATTGTTTCAACTAATGCTTCTTGAATAACGCCTTCTTTAACATTCAAAGTTAATTTACAAGTACCTTGTTGAGGTGCACAACAACCACAACCGTGAGTTAAGCCAGAAATGTCTTTAATTTCTTTACACTTTGTCCATTCACCTTCTTGAGGAATTGGAGCAGGTACTCCTTTTACACCGCGTTTTACACAGCATTTTTCTTGAATTTCTTGTGAAACTTGTATATTTGTCATTTTCTACTCCCTTCACCTTATATACACCTAAATTTTAACCTGCTCAAAATATTCAGTCAAGGCGATTGAACTTTTTGCAAAATAATGTTAAAATAGTATATATAAAGATAATGCCATATTAAACTTATTTAAATAATTGTCATATTTGATAAACTTTGAATTAAGAAAAATGGCAAAATTTTCACTAAAATAATACGAGGATTGGTTTTATGATTAAGATAAAAAAGGACGGTTTTACTTTAAGTGAAGTCCTTATAACACTCGCTATTGTTGGGGTCTTAGCAGTACTTGTTATACCAGGACTTGTTAAAGACACAAATAATAAAGCTATGATGTCATTATTACAAGGTACAGTTTCTATATTTAATAATGCAGTGCAAAATGAACTTACCAGTGTAGGAACCAGTGATATAAAAAACACAGACGCATATAATGATCCCGTTAAATTTTTAAAAACACGCTTGGAAGTAAGAAAAGAATGTACAGGAGGAACACCTAATGCGTGTTATGGAAAAGCTTCAGAATACAGAAATTTAAATGGCGGCAATGTCGGAATTTGGACAAATAGCGGTGTTTTACTAGCTAATGGAGTCGCTATAGACATTCTAAAAAACAACATCAATAATTTCGCTGATCAGAAGTATATGCCTGTCGGTATTGATCTTAACGGTTCTAAAGAGCCAAATATAGCTGGCGTTGACAGATGGATTATATGTATAGCATTAAAGACTGATGACAATGATGGAATACACTCCGGAGATGTCGGAAGCTGTTTAAGAACAGGCTATACAACATCCTCACCTAAAGCAACTCTAAAAAATGCCTGCAAAAACGGTTCAACCGAAGTTTGTTATTATCTGGCAGAAATATCCGGATTTGATGCAAAATACTTGGACAACTAAAGGAGTTTAAATAAATGAAAAAAAATAAAGCTTTTACATTAACAGAATTATTAATTGCTCTTGGAATTATTGGAGCAATTGCAGCCATATCTATTCCAAGTCTTATGAGCTCTATTAATAACAGAATTCTTGTAACTCAATTAAAGAGTATCAATGGTTCTATCCAACAACTAGCATCAGACCAATTAATTACAAATAAAACAAAAAGTTTAAAAGAAACTGATTTTGCAAATCCTACATTACTCCTGAGTGATGCATACTTTGCAGTTGCTAAAACTTGCAGCACGGCAGATAAAGCTGCAGCTGACTGCTGGAAAACAAGTGGAACAAACGCTATTAAATATAGAAAAATTTCTGATAAAAGTGATGCTACAGTTTCAGGCCCGTCATATACATCTATTGTATTGAAAAACGGAGCTGTTTTGGGTTATAAAACCCGTCCTGATGACGCAATCACAGGTAACGCAGATGATAAAATTATTGGAGAATTTTGTTTTGATGTTAACGGCAATGATTACCCTAATATAGTAGGTCGTGATTATTTTTGTATGGTTGTAACTAAAAAAGGAAAAGTTATTGATGATAATAATCCTACTTTATCAACAGCAGCAAAGACAACAAATTGTACAGGCGGTGATGCCAATTATTGTTATGGCGCCATTGTAGATTCCGGCTGGCAAATGCCTTACTAAACAAAAACTTGATGAAATAATTCATAATAAAAGCACTGCATCTGCAGTGCTTTCCTTTTTAATATTTACAAATCAATATCTATATTCTGAGGCAATATCTTTACGATATTTTATTCCGTCAAATTGTATTTGTCCTAAATCCTCATATAAATAGTCTCTTGCCCTCGACAATGTTGAAGCCATTCTGGAAATAGTAAATACTTCCCCCTTTGAAGTTACATATTCACCTTCTTCTGATTTTAGTATTCCTGAAAAATCAATATCCTCAAAATTTTCTGCCATTTCCAACCCTTTTACAACCTTATTTTCCTTACAAGATAGCACGGTGGCAGAAACACTTGTATAATCATTCATTTTTATCATTTCATATTCATCCGCAAAATACCCATCAATACAAGCTTTGAATATTCTTATTAAATCATCATCTACCAACTTCAAAACAGCAGCGGCATCATGCTCTTGTAAGAACGGTTTAAATTCACTAATATAAAATTTATCATCATACGTATATATACCTTCCACTCCCAAAATTCCAACATAAGGAGAACCTTTTCTCTCTAGAATATTAAGAGTACTAACAACTATATTACGTACTCTTTCCATAACATTTTGTGAAACAAATGGACCTGGAACAATAGCTCCAATACCATTTGTTAATATGCCGCTATTACCATCTTCAGTAAATTTATAATTTGCCACAGATGTTAATTCTACAGCACTATACCCGTCTGTTATAAAGTATAATGTAAAACTCTGACCAAAAGTATATTCATCCACCAAAATATCTGTTTCATTTTTTAATGTGAGATTAGAAAGAAACTCTTTTGCAATACTCATAGTCGGGCAAACAAGCATATCATCAAGAATACTTGAACATTCATAAGTTCTAATAGTTACAGGAAAAGTTGCATTTGATAAATATTCTTCAGCAGCCTGAGCTTTATCAAAAATGCCAAACCTTGATGTCTGAGCTCTTAATCTATATATAAATTTCTTTCCGGAAGCCTTATTTATCGCTATATTACATGCCTGCTTCGAAGGCCCGAAAATATTCTGCCCATTTGATAGAAAAAAAGAGACAATATCAGATTTTAAAGCTCTTTCCGAAACTGGAACTGTTAAATCTATTTCATGTTCTAATACAAATTTAAGAAGACCTGTCAAATCTTCTTCTCTTAAATCTATATTAAAATAACTATCAGACTCTACCCCATTACCAGGGGCTACAAAAATTTTTTCAATACCTGAATTCTGTTTTAATTTTTTTGCAAGTGCCGAAGCTACAGCTCCTTTTCCAACTATTAAAATATTTTTTATATTTTCTTCCATGAGATAATTATACTACATAATATGTATGATTTTTATTAAGTTATTTTAAGAAATTTTATAAGATTGTGGTATAATAATGACAAAATAATTTTAATTATTAAATAAACTACTATAGTAGAGAGGTTCTAGTAGATGGCAGGTTTAGTAAATTTTCTATCAAATGTATTTCAAGCACCAAGTGTAAAAGTTGCTTCACCGGTAGTTAAACAAGCATCCAACAATCCTTATAGCAATAATCCTTTTGTAAACTATAATGGTAATAGCTTTTCTTCCAGATACTATGCCCAAAACAAACCGGTAAAGGGCGGTTATTTTGCTGGCTACTATAACGGAAAGCAAAATATTGTCGGAAGAAGACTTTTCGTCGAAGTATAATTACTAATGCGATTAAATTTGTTTATAAATAATTAAAAGACGTACAAAATGTACGTCTTTTAATTATTATAAAATAAATTTTTAATATCTAAACCCGTCTGCTTTCATTCGCTCAATAACTTCTTTTAATTTTTCATCACTACAAACAAAAGACAAACGGAAAAACCCTTCTCCATATTTTCCGAAAGCACTTCCTGGAACGATTACAATACCTGATTTTTCAAGAATATCCTCACAAAATTTATAAGACTCCTTGTATTTTCTAGGAATAGGAAGCCATAAATAAAAAGTCGAATGAGGTAACTTTTCTTCATCAATTGGCCATCCCAACTCTTTCAACCCCTTAACCATTATAGTTTGCTTACGTTTATAATTTATATTACCTTGCTTAATGTAATCTTCGCCTTCAGAACTCAGCATAACATAAGCACATGCTTTCTGCAGAGCTTTAAAAATTCCATTATCAATTGTTGATTTTGCCTTTGCAAAACGTGATATAACTTCACTATTTCCACAAAGCCATCCAAGTCTCCAACCTGTTATAGCGTATGGTTTTGATAAACTAAAGAATTCTACAGCAATATCTTTTGCCCCCTTGAGTTCTAAAACACTAAATGGTTTTTCATTTTCATCAAAATAAAGATCACAATATGCGGCATCAGACATCAATAAAATATCATGCTTTTTACAAAAATCAACAACTGATTGTACATATTCTCTAGAGGCTGAAACTCCTAAAGGATTATTAGGATAATTAATTATAATAGCCTTAACTTTTTGCGGATTTAGTCCGTCAGATTCAAGAGAAGCAAAAACATCTTCCATCTCAGGTTGATAATTATTTTCACAAGTCAAAGGTATAGGATATGACTTTCCACCTGAACACTGAACCATTTGCGAATATGACGCATACCCAGGATCAGGTATGAGAATAATATCTTTTTCTTTCTCTTCGTGTACAGGAGTTATAATAAATCGAATTAAATTAGCCAAACCATCTTTTGAACCAAGTAAAGAAAAAATTTCTTTATCCGCATCCAAATCAACTCCAAAACGGTTTTTCATTCTCTGTGCAACAGCTTGACGAAAATAAGGTTCTCCTCTTGTTACTGAATATGTATGAATATTCGCTTCGGTCAAAAATTCTTTTAATTTTTCAATCAAAACTTGAGGAGGATTTGCAGTTGGAGCCCCCATAGATAATGAAATAGGCGCTCTATTTTTTTGAGTCAATTTTTCTGTTAATTGAGCCGTTTTTTCTTTTAATTTAACCATAATGTAGGTATCTAACGACATTGCATCTTCATTAAATAAATTTTTTTTCATATCAGATTCCTCAATTTATGCTTTCATTTTCATTGGACCGTCAAGCGAAGCTGTTACAAACTGTTTTGTATAAGGATTATCTTGTTTCAACAATTGCTCTGGGGTACCTTCAAAAACAATTTTTCCATCATATAACATTATAACTCTATCTGCAGTTCTTGTTATTGTAGACATCTGGTGAGTAACAACAATAGAAGCCGCATTTGTTTCTCGTTTCAGTCTGACAATATAATCTTCAATAAGAGTGGATGACATTGGATCCAAACCAGCAGTAGGTTCATCATATAAAATAGTATTTGGCTTTGTAACAATTGCTCGAGCAAAACTTACACGTTTTTGCATACCTCCTGACAACTCAGAAGGGAATTTATTTTCTATACCCTGCAATCCAACGAGCTCAAGTTTTTGTGATACAATTTCTTTCAATTCTTTTTCACTATACTTTTTCCTTAAATCTTTACGCTCTCTCAGTGCAAAAGAAATATTATCAAATACATTTAAGGAATCAAATAGTGCTGAATATTGAAAAACCATGGCTATATCACCTTCAGAAGTAAGTATTTCACCATTATCAAACGGTATTAAGCCACAAATAAGTTTCAAAACAGTACTTTTACCGGAACCTGAAAAACCTACAATGGCAAGAATTTCTCCATCTGCAACCTTAAATGAGATGTCATTTATAACCACTCTATCATCAAATTTTTTTACCAAATTACGAACTTCTATACTCATAAAAATTATCCTTAAACAAATTAAAAGAAAAATAAAACTGCAAATATCATATCCCAAACAACAATCGCAATAAAGGACCAAACTACAGCTTTTGTTGTAGCAATACCCACACCTTTAGCTCCACCTGAAGCAAAAAAACCGCAAGTGCAACTGATAAGCGAAATTGTACCTCCAAATACAGCAGCTTTTAATAAACTTACCCATAAATCTTTCATATAAAGTCCCAACCAAGCAGAATCAAAATATGCTCTATAGGTCAATCCTGCAAACATATCAGATGTAACAGCACCTAATAAAACACCGAAAACAGATGAGAGTATTACAACAAAAGGCATCATAATTATTCCTGATAAGACTCTGGGAACAAATAAATATCTGACAGAATCAACCCCCAAAACATCAATTGCATCAACTTGTTCAGTTACCCTCATTGTTGCTAACTCTGAAGCCAGTGAAGAGCCAATCATTGATGTTATAGCAAACCCAGACATAATAGCCCCGACTTCTCTAACTATCAGAATTGTCATTAGCATTCCCACAAAATTACCGCCGCCTTGTTTAACCATCTCATGAGCAACTTGAGATGCCACAATAATAGATGTCATACCGACAATTGAAAGAGTAATAGGTAAAGAACTGACACCAAACCTATCACATTGCAATAATAATTCTTTAAATGCAATTTCACCTTTTAAAATACACTTTGATACATGGAAACCTATTTGAGCAATTTTACCTATTGTGTCTAAAAAATCAGCAAATAAAGCCCAGAAGTGGGAGAAAACTTTATAAGTCGCAGATTGTCTCAAATATTTACTTAAAGTTACCATAACAAAATTATACTAAAAACTACAACTCATTGTCAAAGGTGCCTGAAAGTATCGTATACCCCGACTAAATTTTTGTAAATTCAGAAATTGTAGGATCCAATAATCGTCTACCTACATTTTCAAATGATATTGAACAAAGGGTTTTATTACCGTATTTAATAATTTTTTCAATAACACCTCGGCCATATCTTGGATGAGAAACACTATCTCCTTGCGAAAATGCCAAATTTTCCTCCGAAATCTCAGACGTAGAATCATCAGCCGGATAAACAGGAACAACAGGAGGTTGCTCATTTATATACGGGGATTCTTCATAAGGTTCCTCAACTATTTCCTCAGACGAAACATTTACTGAGCTATCAGCAAAAAACTCATCACTTGATACTACCTGAGAATCTTCAATGAAATCTAAATCATCTTCTGTCAAAACATCATTCTGTTCCAAAGTATCTTCTATAGATAAATCATCTTCTGTCAAAGAATCTGATTGTAAATCTGAAACTGAAAGTTCTTCCTCAAAAGAATCATTAAGAGGAGCTTCTTGTATAGATAAATCTTCAGAATCCTCCATAATATTTGCAACAGGCTCTATTATTCCGGCCACATTAGTTTCAGAAGTTGTTGCAGCACTTTGAGTTGTATTAGCTGAAGTCATAACCTTGGAAACATCAGGATACTCAATTACCACATCATTATTATTTTCAGATGCAAGAGCTGCCGTCTCAGAATTAAAATCCTCTGAGGTAGAAGTATCGAGTTCGGATTCAGGCTCTTCTACAACTTCAATTGGAGGCTGAGAAATTTCAGGAATCTTTGAAATAGATTGATTTTGCTCTATCTGCTCTGAAACTTCTTCATTTTTAACAGTAACACCTTCTTCCGCACTTTCTTCATCCTCTACCGGAACAAACGAATTATCCATCAAAATCCTATTACCATCCTCATCAATTCTTACAAGAATTGTATCCTCTGTCTTAGGCACAAATTGATATTTCTCACCCAGAACATCCTCTTTTGTTAAATCTAAATCTAAATCCGTCATATCTATAATAAATGGGATTCCCTGGGTTAATTTACCATATACAATACATTCATTCATATTTAATTTATTTAAAAATGTATTATAAGAAGCAAAATCATGCGTTGGAGTCTGAGGTGCAAATAATACTATATTTTCAGCATAATTTTTAAGCTCTCCGGCATATTTATAAGAATGAGGTGTTAAAATTGTTGTAAAAACATGGTTATTATTAATCAACTCTTTAATAAGCTTTTTATCAGAATTTCCATCAGTTAACGGAACAAAGAAATACACATATTTATCAAGAGAATTTAGAGCATTATGTATAAACATGATAACTTCTTTTTGTAATGATTCATGAATATTTTTTAAATCAATAATTGAACAATTTTTTTGTTCTAGTTTTTCATTAAATGCAAAAACTTCTTCTTTAGTATTTGCAAAAACATTTGCATCACGATACTTAAGTAATTTGTTCTTTAATAATGCAAGTTCAGGCATTTGAGTTTCTTTATATTGGTTTGCCACAACATCAACAAAATTATCAATTGGTAAAAATTCAAAATCTAAAGATTTGATATATTGCTGAACTGCATAAAATATATCTTGAATAACAGCTTTAGTGGAGGCATCAACTTCAGTCAATTCATACTCAAATAAATAATCAATCATCGCAGAATTTAAAGGAAGTTTAAAATCTTTTGCAAACTCTATTTTCGGATAATCTTCAAACATATTATCCGCATCAATAATAACACTTTTTTCTTTCATTTGGAAAAGTTGTCTCACACAATTTGAAATAAAAGTAGTTTTATGCAATTGATGCTCAACAAATACTGTAAAATTCCGTTCAAAAACAGAAATATCCAAATTAAGCATCTCATCTTGCTGTGCTAGAGCACCAAATTTTACAGGAGTTTCAATGGGCAAAAGATCCAAAAGTTCAGCTGATGATAAGAAAGATAACTCTGATGTCATAACAGGTATAGAACCGTCATAATTATCAACAACACCATCAGATGTAAATGTAAATAACAATTTTGCAATAGCGAAATTGTTAACATTATCAGATTTTAAATTAACAAACTGTGCAACATAAGATTTTTCATTTGATGAAAGGACTAAAAACCTTCCCATTATAGGATTTTCGTTCTCACCGTAGGATAATTTAATTAAATTATTCTTAATCTCAAGTAATTTCATCTATGCCCTCACTCTTTAAATGAAATTGTACCATGAAAAGTAACGAAATATGTTAATATATTAAGTTACTTAACATTAACAACATCTTCAAGATTATTGTAGATATCAATGGTTATAGGACAAATCTTTAAATCTCTCTTTACAAGACTTTTTATTGTTTCTTTATAACACTTCAAAAGAGCCTTATTTAAACCGTTTTCCTCATCTAAAAAATTTCTAACTTCTTCTAAATAATCTTTGTCCCTTGTTCTTGGTTCAATTTTATCAGCTAAAAATATAATTTTTTCAAAATCAGTCATATCTATTTTTCCTAAAGTATGCCACCTTATAGCAGATAAAATTTCTTTATCATCAACTCCAAATTCATTTTTCGCAATATAAGCACTAACAGGAGCATGGAGTGTTTTATAATTCATCAATTCAATTTTTTCAACGTTTAAATGATTTTCAATAATTTCCATAAGTTTTTCATTTGAAAAACATTTTGCACAATCATGCAAAAGACCCGCAATATAAGCTTTCTCTGGATTTTGCTTAAATTTTACAGCTAAATCCTTGGCACACTCAGCCGTCCCTAAAGAATGAACGAATCTTTTTTCACTAAGATTTTCTTGTAACCATTTTAATAATTCTTTTTCATTTATTTTTGTATAATCCATTTTTATATATATAATCCTTTACTTCCTCTGTAACATACTCTTCTATATTTTCATTATTCGTAATTTTTTTTCTTAATTCTGTTGAAGAAATATCTTTGTATGATAATGTTTGAAATTCAAAATTATAACCAAGCTCTTTAAGACGATTATACTTGGAACAATCAAAATTGTCCTCCCTAACAAAGACTATAAATTTAACCAAATTTTTCAATTCATTTGCTTTATACCATGATTCTATATAATCAAAAGCATCTGTCCCTATAATAAAATAAATTTTCCCATCAATCATATACTTTTTATACAATTCACAAATTGTTAAATAAGTATATGATTTTCCGCCCAGCTGAAATTCAATATCAGAAACATCAAATTTTTTATTATTTTTCACGGCAATTTTCACCATCTGCAAACGATGATGGGACAAACCGGTATCACAACTCTTATGAGGGGGATTAAATGCAGGGATAAAAAGCAGTTTATCAAAATCATACTTTTGAATAACATAATTTGCCATACGTAAATGGGCGTTATGAATAGGATTAAATGTTCCTTGAAATACACATAATTTCATAACTTGATTATAACATAAATGAGACTCAAATTTAGCAACCGGAAAATCGTTCGTTATTCCTCAATATGCTAAATAAACCGATACAAATATTTAAAGACTGTTTACTGTCAGATTATATTAGAATTTAAACGGATAATCGCCTTTAAACTCCCATTGGTCATTTTGTAAAAGTCTTGAACACCAAGAGGTCTCATTTTTACATTTTGTAATCATTGCTTCTCGAGAAACATTTTGGTTTGCTAAACCGGACCCATAAGTTCCCCAGAATATTTCATTTGAACCAAACCAAGAAGTTCTGTTTGGATCGTCAAAACAGAATAGAAATCTAAATCTGTCATACCCTGATCTATTAGGAGATTTATCACCATTAACATCATAGTCTACCTCCAAACATCCACCGGTATAAAAAGTCATTAGCTTTGAACCATCTTTGTAATAAACCTGATTATTTTTCACATACTGATGACCGATATACGGATCAAGATACTTCATATACCAAGTATACCCCTGCCCCTGAGCAGGTTTTTTCAAATCTCTAAATGAACCGTAATCATTTTCCATATCTAAAATTGCATTATCAATTCTACTGTAAAAATTCTTCAATTTAACAGTATATTCTTTTTTAACCCTCTGATAATGTAATGTAGGAATAGTCATTGCTGCAACTACACCAATAATGGTCATTGTTAAAAGTACTTCAGATAAAGTAAATGCTAATTTCTTTTTTATCATAATAAAAATCTTTTTTCCTATTAATATCCATTTTAATTATAACATATTTTTCATTCTGTCTCAATATAAATATTGAAAATACACAATTTGGTGTATAATAAACAGAAATAAGAAAGAGGCACAATAATGAAAATTGCACAAGATTTGACAGAATTAATAGGGAATACTCCATTAGTAAAATTGAACAAACTTAATTCTGGTTATGCTGAAATACTCTTAAAACTTGAATACTTTAATCCCGCAAATTCAATTAAAGATAGAGCAGCACTCCAAATGATAAAAGATGCACAAGAATCCGGGAAAATCAATAAAGATACAGTAATAATTGAACCAACAAGCGGGAATACCGGAATCGGTCTTGCAATGATTTGTGCAATAATGGGCTATAAAATTATACTTACAATGCCGGAAACTATGAGTCTGGAAAGACGCCTACTTTTAAAATCTTATGGAGCAGAACTTGTATTAACCGATGGCAAACTTGGAATGAAAGGCTCTGTTGATAAAGCCATAGAACTAAGTAAGCTGTATAAAAACTCTTTTATACCATCACAATTTGACAATCCATCAAATCCTAAAGCGCACTACCTGACAACAGCTGAAGAAATTTGGGCTGATACTGACGGAAAAATTGACATAGTCGTCGCAGGAGTAGGAACAGGCGGCACAATTTCAGGAATAGCAAAAAGATTAAAAGAAAAAAACAGCAATATAAAAGCAATTGCAGTAGAACCATATTCATCACAAGTACTAAAAGGCGAAAAAGCAAATCCTCATAAAATTCAAGGAATAGGTGCAAATTTTATTCCTGAAAATTTTGATAAATCCGTAGTTGATGAAATTATTCCTGTAAAAGATGAGGATTCCATTATGATTGCAAGAAATTTATCATCAAAAGAAGGAATACTTTCCGGATTTTCTGGAGGTGCAAATGTGTGGGCAGCCATTGAACTTTCAAAAAGAAAAATAAATAAAGGTAAATTGATTGTTGCAATTCTTCCAGACTGCGGAGAAAGATATTTAAGCAGTGAGTTGTATTCATAAGACTGACAATAAATAAACGCAACACTCAAAAATACAAGAAAACTATTTTCTTAAATCTGATGCACCTTTTAGATAGACAAATTCTGGCTCAAAATCATCTTTGCAATTTACTACTATCAAAACACGTAAACACATTTTTAATGCACCGGGAACACTCAGTTCATGAAAACACATCATTGCAACTTTATCCCACCCAAGTTCTTCTCTTGCATATTTTGCAGGAAAAGCAGCATTTAAATCATTTGTTGTTGTAAATATCACATGAGAAATATCATCTACCTGAATATTATTCTTACAAAACAATTCCTTCAATAATTCTAATGTCGCATCCTTGATAGATGCTGTAGTATTAGCATCAACAGTTATTGCTCCGCGAATTCCTTTTGTTTTCATTTTTTTACACCATTATACCAATCTCTGGCTAACATTTCTGATTTACCTTCCGGCTTAACCCTGATAAGCCGCAATAAACCAGAGCCACAGGCAATATCCACCCCAATTTTATTAAAAGAAACAACCTTACCCGGCTCACCTTGACCTTCAACAGGAATTGTCTCTATAACCTTAATTATTTTATTATTAAACATAAAATAAGCACTCGGACAGCGACATATTCCGCGGACCAGATTGTGAATTTGAAAATTAGATTTATTCCAATCTATCAAACACTCTTCTTTTGTCAACTTATTTGCCATGCAAATACCGTCTTCACACTGTTTTACAGGTGTTAAAGTTCCATTTTTAAGACTTATAATGGTATCTTCAATCATTTGCGGAGATTTTTGCGCAATCTCTTCCCATAGTTGTTCACAATTCATAGTATCCGAAATAGGAATGACGAGTTTTTTACATATATCCCCGCAATCAAGACCTAGCTCCGTAATCATTGTACAGATTCCGGTTTCTTTATCACCATTTATTATAGCTCTTTGAATAGGATTAGCACCTCTGTATTTAGGAAGAAGAGATGCGTGTAAATTAATAGTCTCATATTTTGGTATATCCAAAACTTCCTGAGACAAAATTTGCCCGAATGCAAATGTTACAAAAAAATCAGGAGTTAGTTGTTTTAATTTTTCCTGAATATCAAACTCCTTACGAATAGATTTAGGCTGAAATACCGGAATATTATGCTCCATAGCAAACTTCTTGATAGGAGACATCTGTAACTTATGCCCTCTCCCTGCAGGTTTGTCAGGCTGAGTAACAACAGCGCAAACCTCAATTTTATCCGAATTATAAAGATACTCAAGAGATTTTAAACCTATATCAGGAGTACCAAAAAACACAATCTTAATCATTCTTATTCAACTCATCCTCTAAATCTTTTTCATCTATAAGGAAATTTGGATCTAAATCCGGAAGATTATATTTTTTTAAAACAGCTTCAGCATCAAAACGGTTTATACAATGGTCGATAAATAAAATTCCATCAAGGTGATCATTTTCATGTTGAATGGCACGAGCTAACAAACTACCGTCCTTTGCTTCAAGCACAAAAGATTTACCATGCTCATTCAAAGCTTTTACCATAATATTTTTATAACGTTTTACATCCGTATACGCTTCCGGAAAGCTCAAACAACCTTCATTACTTTTAACCGCACCGCTTTTCTTTATAATCTTAGGATTTATAAAAACAAGCGGATTTAACGGCTCATTTCCTGTTGCCGTATCTATAACAAAAACCCTTACATTCTCCCCTATTTGAGGTGCAGCAAGACCTACCCCATTTTGAGCATACATAGTATCCAATAAATCTCTCACCAAATCAGCAATTTTTTTTGAAACTTTATGAACTTCTTTTGATGGTTCCCTAAGTGATTTTTCTCCGTAACGTAATACTTTTCTTATTGCCATAGTAATAAACCTTCCTAACTATATTTTTTAATATCTTACTATAAATTAATTACGTTTGCAATTAATACAAATTCATAAAGGGGTAGCAGACAAAATAAAAGTATGTTATAATTAATCGTGTTTATCATCTGAGGAGCTATATAGTGAAAAAACTTTTAATAATTACAGGGTTATTTTTAATGTTATTTTTAAACGGAGCAAATCAAACATTTGCATCTGATATAGACAAAGTTAAAATTATTTCCGAAATTGGAACACTCTCAAACAATGAAAAATACGATGAAGCTTTAGAAATGTGCGATTCTGCATTAAAAACGTATCCTAATGAACCAGATTTGTACTATTGGAGTGCAACAATCAAAAGTTATACCGGGAATAAAAAAGCTGCACTTGAAGATTACAACAAAGTTATTGAACTAAAACCAAACGATTCTAATGCTTATGTTATGCGCGGAATTTGTAAATCAGATTTAGGCGACCCTGCAGGAGCAATTGAAGACTTTAATACAGCTCTAAAAATAAATCCTAAAGATAGCTCAGCTTATTCAATGAGAGCCTGTGCAAGAATTGATCTCGGAGATTTAACAGGAGCCAATGAAGATTTAAATATTGCAAACCAATTGTACGATGAAACAACCCAAGACAAAACGAAATAACATCTTACCTTGTTAAGACGTAATAAAAATTATACTTATCAAAATCGGCTATTGTACCCCTATAAATTTATGTACTTGAGGAATTAATCGTACTTTCGGATATCTCATGATAAATTTATCCAAAATACTACTGCAAAAAATTGAAGATACTGACATGCCAGATGATGTCATTTTGGGTTGAAGAATTAGTTCTACATCAAATTGCTGTGCTAAATCAGTACAATCTTTAATCTCTTTTTCCGTAATATTCTCATCAAATACAACTTTTGCAAAAGTATCAATATTCGTACATTTATCAAAAAAATTTTTATGCAGCTCCATTGTATTTAAACCTGTTGAGGATTCAAGTTTTATATCTGCAGAAATTATATCAATATAACCCTTTATCTTTTCCAAATTTTCACCAAGGGTAGCATTAGTTTCAAGATAAATTTTTGTTTTCCCATAGACTAAAGGCAAAAATTCTTGTAAAAAAGCCACTGATAATAATGGCTCGCCACCAGTTAGTGATATTGAATGAAAAGTTTCCAAATCATAATCCGTTGTTATTTTTTCAAAAAGTTGAGCCGGAGAATACTCTAACGAATCATTTATATTAAAATCAGTATCACAATAACGACACCTTAAATTACAATCACAAAACCTTATAAATAACTGTTTATACCCAACAACAGGACCTTCTCCTTGAATAGAGGCAAATATTTCTTTTACTTTAGTATTCATTTTGTAAATTCTTTCTCACATCATCTTTTGATAAAATTTTAAGCTTTTCATAAAGCTTAATTTCATCTTCTGACAAATCATGAGAAAATTCAATACTTACTGTTACAATTAAATCGCCAATTTTACCATTTTTTTTAATGCCTTGCTTAGCAATCCTGAATTTTTGTCCGGAGCAAGTATTTTTCGGAAGTTTTAACTTAATTTTGCCGTCAAAACAAGGTATTGTTATTTCTTCACCCAAAGCGGCTTCATAAGGAGTGATTGGAACATTATAATAAATATTTAATTTATCAAAATGTAATTGAGTTTTTGTTTCAACCTTGACATTAATATATAAATCACCACAATTGCCACCGTTTTTACCAGAAGCACCTTCTCCTTTCAATCTCAATTTTGCTCCATCTTTTATGCCCTTTGGAATTGTTACGGTTATTTTTTTTCGTTTTGAAATTTCTCCACTACCATTACATTCACTACATTTTCCTCCATTCACAAATCTGTGTCCAAAACATTTTGGACATGTTTGAGTTGTAAGAATATGTATTATACGTTTTCCTCCAGTTATAACCTCTTCAGGAGTGATTGTAACATCTGTTGTAATATTATCACCTTTAACAGGTTTATTATTATCTACTGTTCTTTTATATCTTCTAAACTTAGTTATACACAATTTAAAAAATTTCAACAGCGAAAATTTTTTATCCTTCTTCAAAGAAGATTTCTTATCGCTTGAAGTCTGCTTTGCAGACGAAGTTTTTTTTGTGGTATCCTTAACTTTTTCGGAACAATTTGCACTAAACGTATTTTCTTTTGCTGATTTTAAAGATTCTGCCCTATACTCTTCCTCTGCCTTTTTTGAGGATGTTGTAGTTTTTTCTTTTCTGAAAAAGCCTTTTAATGTATTGTATTTTTCACGTTCTACAGGATTTGATAAAGTTTCATAAGCTGAAGTTATATTTTTAAATTTATCAATTGCATCCGGAGATTTATTTATATCCGGATGATATTTTCTTGCAAGCTTTCTATATGCTGACTTTATTTCTGCAGATGAAGAGTCAACATTTACACCAAGAATTTCATAATAATTTTCGGAATTATTAAACACCATATCTTTTATCTAATGATAAATTATTAAATTTCAACATCTCTTATTCTCTTAATTTAAAAAGATAATAAAATAAAGCTCTATATGTTTAGTAATCAATCAGAAATAAAAAAAACAGGCAAGCAAAAGCCAGCCCGCTTATTTCATTTCTGAAACAAAAAAGGATTCACATTAACCTAAAATGTATAATTTAATTAGTATTCTATACCTTGTCTAGCCATTACTCCGGTATCAAAGTAATGTTTAATAGGCTTCATCTCTGTTACAAGATGTGCCATTGCTACCAATTCAGGGTGAGCATAACGACCTGTCAATACAATCTCAAGATTTTCAGGCTTATGCAGCAATGTATCTTTAATATCACTAACTTTTATCATATTCATAGATGTACAAATATTTATTTCATCAAGAATAATCAACTGATATTCACCGGAATTAATTGCTTTCTTAGCAAATTCCCAACCTTTTTTAGCTTCTTTGTAGTCATCCAAACAAACATTATGTGAATAACAAACTCTATCCATACCAAACTGTACAACATCTAAATTAGGTAAAAATTTTGAAGATGAAGTGATTTCACCGTAAGTAGTAGCGCCATCTCCTTTAGTAAACTGAATAACCAGAACTTTCCAACCATGGCCTAATGCTCTAAGTGCTAAACCTAAAGACGCTGTTGTCTTACCCTTGCCGTCTCCTGTATAAATTTGAATATAACCATGCTCTAACACTCAACTACCTCCAAAATACACTTCCTCTTTTTACTATAATAATATCCTATTTTTGAATAAAGATAATCGTTCAATGGATGGATAAATTAAAGTAAAAAGAAAACTCATTTTCTTCTTATTTTGTCTTAATCTCGTTCCCGATTTGTATAATTATAATAGAATAAATTTAACTCTTTGACTAATATTTTAATGTCTGCATGCCAAAGTTTTTACAATTATTTTATGTTCATTTTAGAAAGTGCCCATTTATAACCTTTTTGGGTAATATGCAAAAATTTAAAAATTTTACAATTATTTTGTTAAATATAATTAAAAAACACTTGCACAATTCCAAAGAAGTCAGTACAAGTGGTTTTCAAAGATATATACCTTTTATGAAGAATTTTAACATAACTAAAAAGGTTATTTTGCAATAGGTCGTTAAGATAATTTACGAATTAATTCTTGAGCTTCTTCGCATTCAGGAAATGTCTCTGCTATTTTTTCGGCATACTTAAGAGCTTCGTCCGTATTGTTTAAATTTTCATAACATTTTGCGATATTTAATAACACATTTATATTCATTGGAACTTTTTCCAACATATTCTTAAATATAGAAAGGGCTTGTTCATAATTACCAAGCTCAAAATAACAGAGTCCTAAAAGATTTTGAACATCCGGCATTTTTTCCAATTCATAAGATTTTACAAGATACATTTTAGCAGTCTCATAATCACCAGCAAGATGATAAATACGACCGGCAATAAATAACAAAAATGCTGAATCTGAACATTTCTCCATTGCTTTTGTAATTTGTTCTTTAGCTTCAACAATTTGTTTCAAATGTGTTTTATTCAACGCAGAAAAAGCTAAGCCATTTGGATTGTCCGGCTCCAATTCAATAGCCTTTTGATAATATTTATCAGCACTCTCAAAATCAGATGTAGAATGAAGATAATTGGCGTACTCAAGCACTATTGAATAATTATCAGGTTCACAACTATACGCTTGTTCAAACTCATCTTTTGCATAATCAAATAATCGTTTATTTAAATAGATAACTCCAAGATCTTTATGGGCAGGAGCAAATTCCGGATTTAAACGACAAACTTTTTTCAACATTTGCTCAGCTTTATCTATATCATCAGTTTTAACACAAAGCAGCGCCAATTCATAATAAAGTTTGTAGGATGTTGTTCCTTGCGTAATAATCCGCTCATAAATTTCCTTTGCTTTTGTATATTGCCCAATTGACATATATATACCAGCAAGCTTCTTTAAAATATTAGTAGCTTTAGGATTTAATACTACTAATTGTTTCAATAATGAAATAGCTATTTCATACTCACCAATAACCTGATAACAACAAGCAAGATTATACTTATAAGTAAATTTTTGCGGATAAGTTGAGGCAAGATAAGTATAATGTTCAATAGCCTCTTTAAATTTACCGGCTTTTACCTCAGAAAGAGCCCATGCAACAATATAGCTATCCTCTTCCGGTTCCAATTCATGCGCTTTTGCAAAATACTCACAAGCTTCTTGATGCTTATTTTGCAATTGAAGAATTGACGCCATATTAAAATATGTCAAAGAATCCGTTGTATCAACTTTAGATGCTCTTTCATAAGTTTCAAAAGCTTTATCAAGCTGTCCTATAGTTAAGTAAGATGTACCTAAATTATTGTACAACTGCACGTTTTCAGGATTCAATTCAATGGCTTTTTCTATATAAAATACACTATCTTCAAAATTTTTAGAAGCCATACAGGCAGTACCGACAATATAGTATAAAGAATAATCATCCTCACTATACTCCAGACCTTTTTTACCAAGTTCTATAGCTTTATCATTTTCATTAGTTTTTATATATACAATTGCTAAACTTTTATATGCATCTACATATTCCGGACGCAAGTCCAAAACTGTTTGATAAGCATGTTTTGCGGCAATAAAATCACCCAGATTATCATAACAGCATCCCAGATAATACCAACATAAAGCATCATCCTGACGATATTTTATAACATCTTCAAGAATAACCCTTGCAGCATCAAAATTCTCAAGATTAACTTCGCACAATGCCATTAAACGCTGTGCATCAATATCTTTTGAATCTTTTTCCAAAATTTTTGTTATTTCTTCTTTTGCCTCTGTATATTTAGAAGAATCAATCAATTCATATATTTTATCAATTTCTTTATTATCCATAATTAAATTATATCGCAAAAACGAAATAATACCAGGCAACAAAAGGTTTGATAATTTTATACTTTTTAAAAACTTTATTTAAAATTTCTACAGCAGAATCCGGACGAGATTTCATAATTTCATTCATTGAAGATTTTGAGTCCGGAGTATACCCTCTAAGTAATAAAGTAACTTTATCAAAAGCCTCAAATATCTCATGAATCGCCGTTTTTCGGATTTCTTTTGGTAATTTATATGTAATAAATTCCGGCAATTGACCACAAACAGGATACGTGTTCGGATGCTCCTCGAGAAGTCTAGATATATCCTTCTGTCCATCTACAAAAATTCGCTTTCCTAATTATTTTGTCAAACCTGTAAAAGTAGTTCGCTTTTTATTACAGGAATAATTTTCATATCCTACAGCTGAAATTAACCTATTTTATACTCCATAAACACTAACATTATTATAAAACTTCTAAAAATAAATTTTGATATTATATTTATTTTTATTAACTTTTATTTAAACCACACAAAATAATCTTCTTATTTCAACTATTTGACCCGTAATTTCAATCCCCATTTAACAAGACTATTTATTATACCCTGCGGTAATAACGAAATTATATGAGCAAACTTAGCATCATACCCTATAGTATACGAACATTTAGGATTAGGCTTTTCAGAAATATTTTTTATAAAAGCTGCAACATATTTAACATCTAATCCACGATTTGAATTTTTCAAAGCATTATTCTTTAAAAATTCAAGCTCTTTTTTATATTCGATGCACCCCTCTAAATTAGACAAATTATTATCAACAGATTTTTTCCAAATAGGAGTTGCTATTACTCCTGGTTTCACAGAAATAACTTTGATATTTTTATGGTTTTCCAAAGATAGAGCGTTAAAAAATATATCCAAAGCTCGTTTTGATGCACAATAAGGACTTATAAAAGGAAAATTCCCAAAACTTGCCATAGAACTGATATTTATAATTTTACCATTTTCTAATAAAGGTAAAAGCTTTTGAGTAAATTCAATATGCGAAAATGTATTAACTTCAAACTGCTCGCGTAAACTATCTGTACTTAAACATTCCACCGGGCCAGCAACTACACACCCGGCAACATTTATCAAAATATCAATTTTCTTAGTCTTTGATTTTATAGCCTCTGCAGCATCGACAATTGACATCTTATTCGTCATATCCATATAAAAATATTCAACACAAGAATCCGTAATGATTAAATCTTTATTTCTATAAGCTGCAAAAATTTTAAAATCACCGGACTCAACAAAAATCTTTACTAATTCTTTGCCAATTCCTGATGTTGAACCTGTTATTACAACTGTTTTTGTCATTCAATACCTCATTTCTGGAACACAATGGATAAGTCCTTTTTGACTTATCCATTATAACACTTTATTTGATTTACTTTTTGGGAACTACATACCCATGTAAGATGCAAACAATGGTAAATAAAGAGCTGCAGCCAGTACAAGTACTATAGAACCGATTACAATCAACATTATCGGCTCAATCATCTTAGTCATAACATCGATAATCGTATCCAACTGTTTATCAATATAATTTGTAGCCTGTCCCAACATATCACCCAAACGACCTGATTGCTCACCTGTAGCAATCATAAACAAAATCATTTTAGGCATTGTTCTTGTAGCCCTTAATGCAGCTGACAAATGTTGACCTTGTTGAACTCTTACGGTAGCCTCTTCAACTCTTGTTTCTAATGTATGATTTGTAAGAGTCATATTTGACAAATATAAACATTCCAAAATTGGAACACCCGCATCATACGCAACCTGCATAACTGCAATGAAGTTTGCAAAATTTGAATACTGAATTAAATCTGTTAAAACAGGAACCTTTAATACAAATTCATCAATTTTCCATTTACTAGGTTTCCATCGGAACAAGAAGTTGATAAACATACCAACCGCAGCAAATCCTAAAGGTATTGCTAACCAGTTCTTTTTAAGGAAAAGTCCCATTTCCATCAAAACTCTTGTAATCCAAGGTAATTGCATCCCCATTGAATCAAACATCTCTTTAAATACCGGAAATACAAATACCAACATGACAACAACAATAAATACAGCCAATAAGATAACGAAAACCGGATACATTAATGTACCGATAACCTTAGATTTAATTGCAGCTTGCTTATTAAGAAGCTCCAATAAACGATCCAGAGTTTTTTCAAGTTCACCGGAATCTTCACCGGCTCTTACCAGACCGATATATACCTGCCCAAATTGCTCAGGGAATTTTGCAATTGTACCGGCAAAGGTACCGCCGTTCATAATCTGTCGTCTCAATTCTGTTGCACACTGACGAATTCTTAATTTTGCAGCATCATTTTCAATAAACAGCAATGATTCAATAATTGGAATACCGGCCGCCGCCAAAATCTGCAAAGTTGAAGTAAAATCAATCTGGTCAGCTAAACCAAGTTTTGGCATCTTACCGGTCGGTTTTTTCTTATCTTCTTTTTTTGCAGCCTGCTCTTCCGCAACATTTGTCGGTGTAAAACCTAATCGTCTGATAGCTGCACGTGCTTCACGCAAATCATCAGCTTCAACTTTTCCTTTTACAAGTTCATTTGTACCATCTTTAATTGCTGTATATGTATAAACTGTCATAATTCCCCTATTCGCCTGCCATACCTAAGACACGAACAAATTCTTCAATAGTTGTCCAGCCCTTTAAGATATGATTGTAACAAGATTTATGCAATGTAGTCATACCATTACCCACTGCACTTTCTTCAATTTCCAAATCGTGTGCACCTTGAGCAATAAGTTTTTTAATTTCTTTTGTAATTTGCATGATTTCATATACACCCAAACGGCCTTTATACCCCTGGAACCCGCATTTATTACAACCTTTTGCTCTATAAATAGGTGTTTCCATAATCTTTTTAATTTCATCTTCATTATGAGTAACCATCATTGCTTCTTCTCTAGTACAATGATATTCTTCCTTACAATCATCACAAAGTTTTCTTACAAGACGTTGTGCAATTACACCTGATAATGTTGAAGATACCAAATAATCTTTTGCACCCATTTCTATCAAACGAGTAACAGTTGCTGCAGCAGAGTTGGTGTGAACAGTACTTAATACCAAGTGCCCTGTTAGTGCTGCTGAAATTGCAATTTCAAGAGTTTCATAGTCACGGATTTCACCGACAAGGATAATATCAGGGTCCTGACGTAAGATAGCACGCATACAAGAAGCAAACGTGATACCCGCTTTTGCGTTAATCTGAGACTGGTTAATACCTTCAAGCTTAATTTCTATCGGGTCCTCAATTGTTGTAATATTAACAGATTCATCATTCAAACTTTTTAACACTGAATACAGAGTTGTAGTTTTACCGGAACCGGTAGGACCTGATGTAAGAATAATACCGTTTGGACAAGATACCATTTGCTTAACTTTTTGAATATCAATGTCATTTGCACCAACAAGACTGATTTCTTTGTCCCCAGATTTCAAACTAACCGCAGGAGCAAGAACACGAATACAGACCTTTTCCTTTCCGGAAACAGGCAACGTGTTAATACGGAAGTCATACGAACAGTTATTATATGATATTGAAAACGTACCATCCTGCGGACGTCTTTGCTCTGCAATATTCATTCTGGACATAACCTTAAAACGTGCAATAACCGATGTTTCAACCTTTTGTGGAACATCCAACACCTTTTGAAGCATACCGTCTTTTCTATATCTCACGATATAACCATTCAATCGCGGTTCTATGTGAATATCTGATACCTTATTATCAATTGCGTTTGTAATAATCTGATTAACAAATTTTGCAACTGAACCGGTAGAATCCTGTAATTCAGCATCAACTTGTTCCCATAGTGTAGCTTCTTCTTCTGTATCAAGAGTTTCTGTCTTAATTTGTTCGATAATTTCTTCGGTCTGTCTTTTTTGTTCAGAGAAGAAAGTATTAATAGCAGTCTGAAACTCATAATGAGTCATCAATAACTGCTTAGGATTTTGCCCAGTCAAATAAATGATTTCTTTCAATACATCCATTTTGATAGGCTTAACTACACCTAAAATCAGGGTTTTTCCATCTGATGAAATAGGTATAACAGAATTAGCTTTTACAAAATCTTCAGGTAATATGTTAACAAATTTCTTTTGATTTGCTAACTGATCAGCAGAAACTAGTTCATAACCTGTTTGAGTATGTAAAACTTCCTTCAATTGCTCTAAACTAATAAGCCCCATCTCAAACAACATAGAACCAATAGGAATACCTTTTCGCTTAGACTCTGAAAGAGCCTTCATTAATTGAACTTCAGTCAGGATTCCCTTTTCTATCAACATTTCACCTAATTTGGCATTCGTACCTGACTTAGGAGGTTGAGTATTTGAAGCCAATGGAGATTTAGGAGCAGCAGGTGCAGCAGGCTGCTGCGCACCAACTGCAGGAGCAGAAGGGGTTGATACCGTTGCTCCTGGCAATAATGAAGTCAACAACTCTTTTAAATCATCATCTCCAACCAACATAAATTTTATTGATTGTGAAAATGTTTTCTTTAAAACACCATTGATATCATCTTTATTTGAATTTTTTGAAACTGCAACAAAAAGAAAATTATCTTTCACACTAATTGGCACAAACTGATATTGTATCATCAGATTTCCGTCAATACTGTCAAGTATCTTTTTATCTATGCTGTTTTTAAGTCTTAAAATTAGTGCGTTCATTATCCAGGAATTTTCTCTTCAATTTTTTATACAAAATTTAGTAAATTTATATAATACTTATAAAATTATAATGCAGTATCATTACCAATTGCATCTTCAGTATCAATAACAATTTGAGGTGTTAACATTATAACCATCTCTTCTTTTGATTTAGTAGTACTTGTACTTCTGAAGAACATGCCGATTACAGGTAAATCACCTAGGAATGGAATCTTGGTAACGTTTTTACTTTCGTTTTCCTGAACCATACCACCGATTACAAGAGTTTCACCGTCTTTAATACGTACACCTTTTAAATCCAAGTTTCTTCTTTGCAATAATGTTGCAACCAAATCCTGATCTCCGGTTTCACCTGTAGCGTATAATTGGGAAGCAATAGTAGAATAGTCAGGTTTCACATCCAAAGTTACATAACCATCAGGGCTGATAAATGGAGTAATTACAATTTTTATACCATTATCATCTTTGATTTCATAATCCTTTTGAACCTGAGCTGAACCTGAAGATGAACCGTTATCCAAATATTGTGAAGTAACTTTAGCAACATAGTCTGAAGTTAAGTCGATTGTAGAACTTTGTCCACTAGTTAACAGAACTCTAGGATTTGCCAAAACTCTGCCTTTTCTGCTTTCAATCAAATAGTTTACGGAATATACCAATTGAGGAGATGTTCCCCACTTAGTAACTTTACCAACAGTATCATAGGACTTAGTTTCATCATCCCAAGTGCCAGTATCAACTAATGTATATCCATGACCTGCAAAGAATACAGGATATTGCGGGTCTGTAGAAAATCCTTGCCCACCACCAGCATTAAATGAGAAGTTCTTACTTAAGAATTGCCAAGTATTGTCGAATGTCTTACTTCCTTCTTCTGACAATGATATAATTTGAACTTCTAAATAAGCTTGTGGAGTCTTTTTGTCATTTGCAAGAATATAATCTCTAATCATATCTATTTGACTTGGAGAACCACCGATAATTTGAATTGTGCCAAGAGTTGGAAAATATGACACAGATAAGTTTTTAAATGGCAACCCTTCAATTCCTGTTGCAGACACAGATGAAGAAGCAGAACAAAGCAACTTACCTCCACCTACAGCGATAGAACCACCACCTGAAGAGCTTCCTGAATCACTATCACCACCACCGTCATCGGCAGCAAAACCGGTAACAACACCTGCAGCAAAACCTGAAGCACTACCTGCATCTCCACCGGAACTATCAGAGGATTCTTCCCCTCCACCTTCAGCATCATCTCCACCAGATGAAGTTGTAACAGCACCACTAGAGATGGTAGAAGGAAGAAGGTTATCACAAATCAAACCCGCCATTTCTGCCGGAGTAGTATGATTAACTTTAAAAGTAGTAATTGTTGGTTTTTTATCAAACTGTTCAACAATTCTTCTTGCCATAGCAACATCATTTTGAGTACCCATTACAATCAACTCATTTGTAGCAGGGTTGATTGTAACAACAGGTTTAATTGAAACACCTGGGTTGATTCTATTTTTATTAAAAATATTTGAATTCAAAAATGAGGCAAGAGCAGAAGCATTAACATATTTTACAGGAATCAAAGTCATACCTTTAGAAGCAACAGAAACTGCCGCATCCTTTTTGGACACAACCATTGTATTAGCTTGAATATCATAGAACAGATTATTAGTTTTAACAACAAGATTTAATGCTTCTTCAAGAGATATGTCCACCAAATCCATAGTAACAGTACCTGATACAGATGGAGAGAAAATAATATTCATGCCAGCTTGATCAGCAAACATTCTCAAAACCTGCTTAACATCCGCGTCTCTTAGACTTAAATTAACAACAGAATCAGCGTTAGGAATCTTAACACTTGAATTTATATCCAAAGAGGTAATCTCTTCGCTTGATCTTATTGCCGGTGCTGAAGAATTATTATAACTAAACAAATCTCCTACCGCAAATGCTGCTGTCATAGAATTTGTTACCACGAATGCTGATAACATAACACTTGCAATAATTTTTTCTCTAATCTTATTTTTCATATCTGCTCCTGCTTATTAAATTATCCTTTTCTACCACCAAATCTGTTTTTTAAATTATATAAATCGTTTTGGGTTTTACTAAAATCTTCTCTTGAGAACAACTCGCCTATACCTGCTGCGTACACGTTAGAACCTAAACTTACAGTAATCCATGAAGGATTAATTTGTAAAACTTTATATTCCTGTCCGATAATTTTATCACCTTGTCTTACCAGATAATCTTTATCATCAACATTGATAATAGCTGAAGGGTTCATCTTATTATACATAATACCAACAACCTTAGTTCTGGTAATTTTTGCTGCCGCAGAAGAGCTAGATGCCAAAGAGGTAGGAGGAACAGGAAGATTAAAACTATATGGACTTATATCATCCGGCTCCCTTATTACTGTATCTTTAAGCTTTTGTAACTTAGCAATTTCTGAATTATGAGCAGCAGCTTCTAACAATGCTGAATTTTTAGCATCCTCAAAGGCTTGAATTTCATCAGAAGGCATAAATGGATCCGCACGCCCTATGGTTGTAACATCATAAGAAACCATAGTACTTGCTTGATTTGAATCAACGTCAATGTCAACATTACCGTCTTTAGGAACATCTACATCAGCTTTTGGAGCAGGTGTAGGATTAGCAGCTACAGGTGCAGGAGCTTCTTCTTTTGCTCCCCCAATATTTTGCAATACTCCACACCCTCCGGCAATTATACCGACAGAAAATACTACAGCTAACAATGTTAATACAAACTTTCCACGCTTGCTGAATGTATTATCTACCCAACTCTCATTCCTATAATAATTTGTGTTCACGTTATTCCCACCCATCTAATAAGTTTATATAACAACATTATATTAAAGCTCTTGCATTTGTATATCAGTTATTTAATGTATTTAACTTACAAATGACTACTCTCATAACAATAATATCATAATCCAGCATTTAAGGCAAAAAACATAATAATAAGACAATTTTTAATATAATTCTCACAAAAACCCTTATTTGATGGGGTTTTTGACAGTTTATATTTTGTAACAGTTGTTAATTCAACGAAAATTTCAATCTATTGATTTAGATCTAATTAATGACGAATACTCAATCTTTCTAATTTTCTAACAAAACGAACAATCTTTGCCTCAGATTCAGCAGTAATAGAATCAACCAGAATAGTTTTACACCCGAGAAGTTTACCGCATAAAATATCTGTTAACGGCCTATCACCAACAATAACACATTCAACAGGGGTAAAATCGTATTTACTTATGAATTTCATTATATTTTCTGTTTTAGGCTTACCCGCATTGAATAAAATAGGGAAATGTGAAATTTTCTTAACTTTTTCTATATAATTTTTATTTTTATTATTAGACACAACAGCCATGAAAAATTTACTCTGAACCAGCTCGAGCCATTTTAACATTTCATCGCTATACATTGCAGATTTAGAAGCCATAAGAGTACTGTCCAAATCAAAAAGCACAGCCTTTATACCTTTATTTTTCAACTCCTCAAGATTAATTTCATAAATACTTTTCAAATTATAATCCGGCTTAAGAAACATTTTCTTTAACTCCTATTGTACGAGCTAGCGCAACAGAATAATATTCTGGCTCTTTAGTTAATTTCAAATATACATCAGCATTCGTATTTGCAACGTCAAGGCTCTCACCTTTTTCATCAATAATTTCAACTATTTTTGAAATAAATTGTTCTTTAGGTGTAAGGATTTCAACTTCATCGTTTAATAAAACTTTATTTTTTATTTTTACGAAATATAAATTATCTTCTCTATTTGAATCAAAAACAACCTCTGAATATTTTTTCTTTGCATGAAACTCAAATAAAAAATCAGCCCCTGCTAACCCTTTTGAGATATCATAACTATAACTTTCAGAATCATTATTACCAAGAGCAAAACCTGTAGTATAACCCCTATTTCCAACTTTTTTTAATTCGATAAAATATTTTGATAAATCTGCATCAGGATTATTTATGACTTCATCAATCGCTGCTCTATAAGTTTTTGCAACTGCAGATACATAATACAAACTTTTAGTTCTGCCTTCTACTTTAAATGAATTTACTCCTGCATCAATCATATCTTTTAAATATTTAACAAGACATAAATCTTTAGGACTTAATATGTGAGACCCGCGATTATCCTGATTTATTTCATAATATTGACCGGGGCGTGTTTCTTCTACCAACTTATAACTCCAGCGACAAGGTTGTGAACAATTACCATGATTAGCTTTTCTTTCACCATTTGTAAAATAATCACTCAATAAACATCGTCCTGAAAAAGACACACATTGAGAACCATGGACAAAACATTCTATTTCCATATCTGGAACATTATTTTTAATCTCAGCAATTTCAGGAATAGACAATTCACGTGCCAAAACAACACGTTTTGCACCCATATCCTGCCAGAACTTAACACATTCGTAATTTAAAATATTTGTTTGTGTACTTATATGAAGCTCAGTATCCGGCATATATTTGCGCAACAGTCTTAAAATCCCAAAATCGCTAACCAATATTGCATCCGGATTTGCATCCTTAATTATATCCATACAAGATTCCAAATGCTTGATATCGTTATTAAACGCAAAAATATTTAAAGTCAGATAAGCTTTTGCCCCCAACTCATGTGCCAAATCAATCGCCTTTTTTAAATTTTCAAGAGTAATAATTTCACCTTTGCGCATTGCTCGCAAACTAAAATCTACAACTCCGAGATATACAGCATCCGCACCATACTTTACTGCATATTCTAATTTTTCCAAATTGCCCGCAGGCATTAACAACTCAACACTTTGCATAAAACAATGATACGCTAAACTAAATTAATAATCAACCGAATAGGTGATGTTGTTTTTTGATAAATATAGAAAATAGATTATATAGAAAACAGTTTTTAGGAGAAAATTATATGCAAACAATTACTAATGCAACAAGCACATTAAAAGAAATATGGTCATATCAACATCCGGTTATGCATACTTGGTTTTTATTCAGTGCTGTCTCATTAGGATGCATGTTTACACTATTATTTTTCGTCTTTTAATCATTTAACTATGATAAATATATAAAGATTTAACAAGAACTGACCGGTTCTTGTTTTTTGTATTCTAAATCATAATACCTTTTTAATTTAATAATCATAATAAAACATAATAATACCGCAGCGGAAACCAGACCAAACCAAAAACCTTTTAAATACATCTTGTATTTAAAAGCAAGCATATAGCCCAATGGAATAGCTACGCACCAGTATGCAATAAAATTGGCAAATAATACAATATTTGTCTGTTTGATACCCTTACAAATACCTGCAAGTGAAATTTGTAAACCATCAAACACTTGAAATATTGCCAATATATACATAACAGGAATTGCTATTTTAAATAAATTATTATCAACAGTAAATATTCCTACAATATTTTGTGAAAATGAAAGAAATATAATTGCACTAAACAACATAAATCCTACTGATAAAACAGTACCTACAAGAGAATATTTTTTTAAATCAAAAATATTCTTAGCACCATTTGCAAAACCAACTTTTACAGCTATAGCATTCGATATAGCAAACGGTATCATAAATGAAATAGTTGTTAATGTACAAACAAGATTCTGTGCGGCTGCGTACAGTCCGGAAACTCTTCCCATAAAAATAGCAATGCTGTTAAAAGCAACAAATTCTACTAACACAGCCAGTGAAATAGGCATTCCTATTTTTACCATATTATAGTAATAAGCCTTTTCCGCATAATTTTTAAATGACATATTAATAAAACAATATATTAATAAAGCAAAACCCATAAAATATCTAACAATTAAACTAGCAATAGCTAATCCGATAACTCCAAGTGATGGCACAGGTCCCCAACCAAATACCAAAATAATATTCAAAAGAACATTCAAAAATACGCAAAACATTGTAACTATATTTGGAAACAAAACGATTTCAAAAGCTTGCAAAAACTCTTTTAAACAAGCATGTAAATAGGCACCGAAAGTACTTAGTGCCGTAATAAACATATAATCCTGTATATGTGATACCAATTTTTCTTCAAATCCCATCTTAGGAATAACAGGAATTATAGCAACTATAGCCAATGAAGTTATGATTGCCAATAACATAGAAAATCGTATTGAAGGATAAAAATATTTCTTTATAGATTTTTTCTCTCCTCGATAATTCGATAAAAGAGGTGAAATACTAGAAATAAGCCCCATACCAAAAGTCAAAATACAGTTTGATATTGCAGTAGCAATGCTAATAGCAGCAAAAGTATCCGTTGAATGCCTGCCGGCAATAACAACATCACCTACTCCAATTAATATAAATCCTAAGTTCCCCATTATAATAGGGGCAGCTATAGTTAAAAGTTCTTTTATATAATATTTAAGATTTTTCTCGCACATCACTTCTTCTATAATAACACAAACAAATCAAAAATAGTTCATGCTAAATGCAGAAAACACGAGTTTAAATCACTATAAATAACAGTAGATACATAATTTAAAATAAGAAAAATTTTCATTGACTACATTTGTGGGGGTATTTTAGGTTGAGAAGATGCAGAGGCTAATACACTACCCAAAATAAATCCAATCACAGTTCCCCAAGTAAAATTAGTCCATCGAATTTTACTAAAAGCTTTTGAAGCAACAATATCCATTGAAGCTTCAGATTTTTTAAATGTCTTAAAATTGTCTTCAAAAGACTTTTTCATATTCTTTACAATATCACTATCTGTTATAGATTTTTTTAATTCCAAACATTTATCATTTATAGCATCTATATTTTCTGAGACACCGAGTTGAGAAAGAAATATTTTATTTTCCGGTCTAAGCTTTTTATTCGCAATTTGTATAGCAGATTCATTAAGTAAATCAATCTTGTCTTCAGTTAATTCTCTAGTTATATCAAATGCGTTTCTTACAAATCTGTCTTTTGTAACCGGTAAAAAATATGCGTTCATACCAACCATACCTAAAACAGCACCCGTACCTAAACTTTTTGAACGATCCTTTGACGGCTGAACTCCTGGAATAAGCATTGACATATCTGACACTCCTAAATCTTGTATTCTTTTCTAATGTAAAACTTGTAAATTAAAAAATTTGCTACCATAAAATTACTAAAAAAAATAATTCCCTTGAGTGAAGCAAAAAAATATGTTATAATAAAAAAGAACATAAACGAGGAAAAGATTTTTATTATGATAAAAAAGTTTTTAGCATTCACACTTGGTGAAATTCTAATTGCCCTAACAGTAATCGGAGTAGTTGCAGTACTTGTTATGCCGCAACTTTTGGTTGGACAAAAAGCAGCAAAGGCACAAGCACAATTCAATACCGCATATTCTCTTGTTGCAAAAGCACTTGCTGAAATGGATGCTGATGAAGTATCAACGGATCCGGCCAATTATCCGACAAGAACTTTTTATCCTGAATTTAAAAAATACAACAAATATACAGTAGATTGTGGAGTTAATAATGATTCACCAAATAGCAGCGTTTGTCCAACAACTTCCGACTATAAAACTCTTGCCGGTACGGATGCTGCAAAAAACCTTTTGGATGATGGTGCACTTATTCTAAATAATGGTATGATGTTCGCAATAGAAAATTGCAAAGGTTGCAAATTTGGAACAGATCACAATATATGGGTTGTTGTAGATATAAATGGCAAAAACCAAAGACCAAATCGTTTAGGATATGATTTATTTGCATTCCAAGTTTTAAAAGATGGAGATATACTTCCTCTAGGAGCACCTGGAACAGATGCAAAATTTAGCACAAACCCAAGTTCTTATTGTAATTATAAAGATAAAAAAGCTGCAACAGGTGGAACTTATGGTGGATACACTTGCGCATTCTATGCTGCAACCGATAAAGATTACTTTAAAACTATCCATAGCGGATACTAAAACAATTAGATTATTAAAAACAATAAAAAAGTCGGTTTAAAACCGACTTTTTTATTGTATATATTCTATACTTAAACTATTTAGAAATAGTTTCAAAAAGAACATTAAAAGCTTCTGGATCTTTAACTGCTAAATCTGCAAGCATTTTTCTGTTAACAACAACATTAGCTTTTTTACATGCATTTACAAATCTAGAATAACTCATACCGCGCTGTCTAACTGCAGCATTAATTCTAACAATCCATAATCTTCTCATATTACGTTTTGTAGTACGTCTGTCTCTGTATGCATATTTCAAAGCTTTCATAACTGCAATATTAGCAACTTTAAAGATTCTGCTTCTTGCACCAATAAAGCCTTTAGCAAGTTTTAATATTTTTTTGTGTCTTTTAACACCTGCATTACCACGTCTAATTCTCATTTTTTATGCTCCTATCTTGAATACTTCTTGTATGGTAACTCTTTAGATACCAATGCTACATGTGACTCAGAAACGCCAACCATCTTGAAAATTCTGCGTTTTCTTGATGCTGACTTGTGTTGGAGCAAGTGGCCTATACCTGCTTGTCTTTTCATAATTTTGCCAGATGCTGTTACTTTATAACGTTTTGCAGCTGATCTGTGTGTTTTTAATTTTGGCATTTTCTTCTCCTTTTTCTTAAAGTAGTACTAAAAAATTACAGGCATACCAAAGCCTATAACTTTCGGCTAAATTCATAATATTATGAAAAAGTTTTATTTGCAAGTAAATAGTAAATATTTCTTAAAGTAAAAGAAACACAATTTATTCTATATTTATTCCAAAATGCTCAAGTAACTCTGCTATCATATACAAAGAACCACAAATAATAGTCAATTTATCCTCATTAAAATCAAATGTTGTATTAAAAGTAAATTCTTTTGCTTCAATAGAACATACAGCCTGTAAATCGTCGAAAGTACACGAATTTTTATGCTTAAAATGATAAAAATAGACTTCATCACCGCGCTCAAACAGCAAATCTACCATCTTGGTATAATCTTTATTTTTCAAGCAACCAAAAATATATCTTCTTTTTACTCCGGGATAATATAAATCTAAACTTTGCTTCAAAGCCATAACACCATTTGGATTATGCGCTCCGTCAATAATTAAATTTTTAGACTCTATATATTGAAACCTGCAAATATGCTTAACTTTCTTCAAGCCTTCTTCTATTATATCTTTTGAAATATCCGGAAATACAGTTTCTATTGCGGCAAGAGCTAAAGACAAATTTTCTTGTTGATAACAACCCTTTAAAGCCAAATTGGAAGAATACGCATAAGGAGAAACCATCACTAACATTGCAGATTTCTCATCAGCGACATCTTTATAGATTTCACGCCCTTCCATAACAATACAAGGACAACCGTATTTGATAATTCCAGCCTTTTCATAGGCAATTTTGTCCAACGTATTACCAAGCCTTTCTGTATGGTCATAGTCAACATGAGTAATGATTGAACATAAATTTTGTTTAATAACATTTGTTGCATCGAATCTACCGCCAAGACCAGTTTCTATAACAGCAATCTCAACACCATTATCAGCAAAGTATTTAAACATAACTGCTGTTAATATTTCAAATTCGGTCAAATCAATTTTATTTTTATCAGCCAAATTTGAAATTTGAAAAACATAACTTGAAAAATCTTCATCCGAAATTTCCAGCCCACAAATTTTAATACGTTCAGTATACTTAAAAATATGCGGACTGGTATACAAACCAACTTTCTTACCTGCACAAGCTAGTATTGAAGCTAAAATAGAACAAACTGACCCTTTTCCGTTAGTTCCCGCAACATGAATACAGGATAATTTATCCTGTGGATTATCTAACAAACTTAAAATAGCAGATATTCTTTCTAATCCCAACGATACATGAAATTTACCAACAGAAGTTAATAAATCAACCGCATCTTTATATGTTTTTACCATATTCTCTCTCATATAAAATCACCTAAAAAAAGCTCTCAAAAATGAGAGCTTTTAATTATTCATCCTTTAAACCTTTACGTTTATAGAAATCCTCAATAAAGCCGGTGTTAAAATTACCGCTCATAAAAACTTCGTCCTCTATAATTGCTTGATGGAAAGGAATGGTTGTTTCAACACCTGTAACTACATATTCTTTTAATGCTCTATACATTCTACGTCTTGCCTCATTTCTTGTTCTTCCCCAACAAATGAGTTTACCAATCATAGAATCATAATACGGCGGAATTGTATAATCCTGATACACATGCGAATCTACCCTTACACCAAAACCTCCAGGTACAAGATACCCTGAAATTGTACCAGGATTAGGCATAAAATCTTTTCTTGGATTTTCAGCATTTATACGGCACTCTATAGCATGACCTCTCAGCTTGATATCATCTTGTGTATAGCTTAATTTTTCACCAGAAGCCACAAGTATTTGTTCTCTAACAAGATCAACACTTGAAATCATTTCCGTTACACAATGCTCAACCTGAATTCTTGTATTCATTTCCATAAAATACCACTTGCCATCATGATCAAGCAAGAATTCACAAGTGCCTGCTCCTTCGTAATTAATAGCTTTAGCTGCTCTAACTGCAGCAGCACCCATTTCTTTTCTAGTTTCTTCATCAATAGCAGGCGATGGAGCTTCTTCCAATAATTTTTGATGACGACGCTGAATAGAACAATCTCTTTCACCTAAATGGACAACATTACCAAAACTATCACCTAAAATTTGAACTTCAATATGTCTTGGATTTTCAAGATATTTTTCTGCGTACACATCCGGATTTCCAAAGAAATTTTTGGCTTCTGATTGACAAAGCTCCATATTTAATTCAACATCTTCATCGCTACGACAAATCCTCATACCTTTGCCTCCGCCACCGGCTGTTGCTTTTAAAATAATCGGATACCCGACACGATTAGCAAAATTCTGAACCTCTTCAACAGACTTAACTATACCGGTACCAGGAGTTACAGGTACATCATTTTCAATCATTGTCTTACGAGCAGTAGCTTTATCACCCATCTTTCTCATAGCTTCAGAACTAGGCCCGATAAACTTTATACCCTGCTTTTCACAAATTTCGGCAAAGTCAGCTCTTTCAGACATAAATCCATAGCCAGGGTGTATAGCATCAGCACCTGCCACCATTGCAGCCGACATAATAGCCGGTATACTTAAGTAACTATCAGAACTTTTCGCAGGTCCTATACAATAAGCCTCTGTCGCCAATCTTACATGAAGAGAGTTTACATCAGCTTGAGAATAAATCGCAACTGTAGGAATTCCTAATTCTCGACAAGCCCTAATTATCCTTACTGCAATTTCACCTCTATTTGCTATTAATACTTTTCTAAACATTTTTTAATATCCCTCTTATAAGATTCTAAAAATTAGGCAATAAGATAAATCTTATTGCCTATCAAACTTTATCTCTTATTCAACATACATAAGAACTTGACCGAACTCAACAGGTTGACCGTCTTCAACACAAATATCAACGACTTTACCTGAAATTTCGGATTTAATTTCGTTCATCATTTTCATAGCTTCAACAATACAAACAACATCACCAGGTTTAACATTATCGCCTACAGACACAAATGCATCAGCATCAGGTGATGGAGACTTATAAAATGTTCCAACCATTGGGGATGTTATAGGTGTACCTTTTTTAGCAGGTTCAACAGCAGTAGGAGCTTGAGCTTGAGCTTGAGCTGCAGCCGGAGCAACAGCAGGAGCCTGAATATTTGCAACAGGTGCTGCAACAGGAGCAACCACTACATCTTTTCTTAATGTAATTGCCTGTTCACCATCTTCTAATGAAATTTCAGTTAACCCTGTATCTGCCAAAACTTTTGCTAATTTTTCTATATAATCTGTTTCAAATTTCATAATTTACCTTTCATATAAGCGAAATATCAGAATTCTCCAAACTACATTGGTTCTACATAGCAAAACGAAGAAATCTATAAATATCGTCCTAAAATATCAATACTAACATCTGTCTAAGTATTCATTTGTTCTGGTATCAACTCTAATAACATCACCATTTGCAACAAAGAAAGGAACATTTACAACAGCACCGGTTTCAAGTGTTGCAGGTTTTGTACCGCCTTGAGAAGTATTTCCTTTTTCTGACGGAGGAGTATCAACAACTGTAAGCTCTACATGTGCTGGAATATCAACACCTATAACTTTTCCTTCATGTGTTAAAATCATCACATTCATATTTTCTTTCAAGTATTTGATACCACTTCCAATTTGAGCTTCTTCAACATGAACTTGATCATAAGTTTCATTATCCATCATTACATAAGATGAACCTTCTTTATATAGGTATTGCATTTCGCGTCTGTCTAAAGTGGCTTTCGCAACTTTTTCACCAGCTCTGAATGTTTTTTCAACAACTTGACCGGTAATAACATTTTTTAATTTAGATCTAACGAATGCAGCACCCTTACCCGGTTTAACATGTAAAAACTCAACAACAGTCCAAAGTCCGTTATCCAATTCAACTGTAAGACCGGTTTTAAAATCGTTTACTGAAATCATATTTTTCCCCTTTTTTAAAAGTTTGTCTATTCTTGTGAATAAATAATAACACAAATATCTATTTTTACAAAATAGCGTTACAGAATGTAAAAAAAATACAGATTTTGTAGACCTCAAAAATAGCAAAAAAATATTTTTTCAGGTATTATTACAATATCTAATATAGGAGTATATATATGAAAATTTCAGCAGTTAACACTTATTCGCAAAAACCTTACTTTACATCTTCACAAAAAGAAATTTACGAAAACCCTATTAATAGAAATACAGAAAAAGGCTTAGCCGTTCTCGGCTCAGTAGGAACAAGCTCTTTAGTTGGAGTTACGGCAGCAGGAATCGGAAGTTTCTTTATAAAAAAAGGAACAAAAGGCAGAGCATTGAAATTAAGCGGAATTGGAGCAGCAATAGGTTTGGCAGCTATGGCACTTACTTTGCCGGCAAAATTATACAATACAAAAGTAGGAGCATTTACCAGAGAGAAAGAAATGGATGTTTTCAGCAGAGATAGAGCATTGAAATCAAATATTATGGAAGAAGTTGATAAAGAAGTAAAAAATGAAGACATTGATTTAGATCAAAAAATTAACCACTACACTTCTGTTCAAATGGCAAATAACGGAAACGGATTACTTATAAAAGGGGCATAGAATGAGAATTTCCCCGGTAACAAACAGTCTATATTCTTTTGGTTCAGAACAAAATCAAAAGAATAGTATAAATAATGAGCAAAATCCTATTTCAAAAAAAGGAGAAAAAGCTTTACTAGTAAAAGCAACTTTTTTTGGAGGGCTTGCTATCGGCGGAAGGTTATTACTTGAATTGTTGGATGAAGATATAGTATTCAATAAACTATCTGACAGCGCAAAAAAAATTGTTGATAAACAACATCAAAATATTTCTCAAAATAAAAAAGTATTCTTAACATTGGGGGCCACAGCAGGACTAGTTGCTGCATTTATTAGTGGATTTGCACTCCTATATACACTTTTTAATGCTCCGAAAATTAATTACAAAGGGAACATTAATGCCTTCAAAAAAGGAAAAGATATGGATGTATATATCAAAGGCAATACTGTTGAAAAAGAACTATATACACAAATGAATGAAAAAGCCAAAAATGCAACAAAAGAAGAAAAAGCTAAATTACAGGAACAATATATTCAAATGCAAATGGCAAAAAACAGAGTGCCCGATTTTGTTAAAAATTTACAAAAATAAGTACTTATACTAGGATAAAAATTATGATAGAAAGATATTCAAGAGAAGAAACAGCAAAAATATGGGATTTAAATTCGAAATTTAATTATTATTTAAAAGTTGAATTAGCAGTTTGTGATGCTTACGCGCAACTTGGAACTATACCAAAGGAAGCAGCTGAAGAAATAAGAAAAAAAGCAACATTTTCAGTTGAAAGAATAGATGAAATAGAAAAAGAAGTGCGCCACGATGTTATCGCATTTTTAACCTGCGTAAATGAAAGTCTTGGAGACTTAGGAAGATATGTACATGTAGGGTTGACAAGCTCCGATGTAATTGATACAGCCTTTGCACTGCAAATACAAGATAGCGGTAAAATAATACTGGAAGATTTAAACAAAACAATCAATACATTAAAACAACTTGCAAAAAAACATAAGCAGACAATTTGTATCGGAAGGTCGCATGGTATTCATGCAGAAATTATGACATTCGGAGTAAAAATGTGCTCTTGGATTGATATATTAGAAAGACAAAAAAATAATTTTAGCCATGCACTTGAACAAATTCGAGTAGGACAGATATCCGGACCTGTAGGAACTTATAGCAATATTTCACCTGAGATAGAAAAAATCACCTGTACAAAGCTAGGTCTAAAACCTGCAAGAATTTCCACCCAAATTATTGCAAGAGATTATCACGCTTATTTTATGCAGTCCTTAGCTTTAATTGCAAGCGTGATTGAACAATTTGCAACCGAAATCAGACACTTACAAAGAACAGAAGTCTTAGAAATCGAAGAGGGCTTTAGTAAAGGGCAAAAAGGTTCATCCGCAATGCCACATAAGAAAAATCCTGTACTCAGTGAAAATTTGTGTGGACTGGCAAGAGTAGTTAGAGCTAATTCGCTTGTTGCACTTGAAAATATTCCATTATGGCATGAGAGAGATATCTCACATTCATCAGCAGAACGCATAATTTTTCCTGACAGTATTACACTAATCGATTTTATGCTCAACAGATTTAACGGCTTGATGGAAAATATTGTTATACATAAAGATAATATGCTAAAAAATACTGACAAATTCGGAGGAATAGTATTTTCGCAAAAAGTTTTGCTTTCCTTAGTCTCTAAAGGTTTAACCAGAGAAGATGCTTATATCATAGTCCAAAGAAATGCTTTGGACGCATTTCAAAATCACGGAGACTTTAGAGCAAATCTGTTACAAGATAAAGAAATTAATAAACTCTTAACCGTAGAAGAAATTAAAGAAATTTTTGATAAACAAGCATTTTTGAAAAACATAAATGAAATTTATTCAAAATTTGAAATTTAATTACTAATCAGATTCACTATCATCTAAAAAATCAGCAAGGATAACATTACTTACAAGTATCCCATTAATAGTGAATGCATAACCTTCTTCTGTTTTGGTTAAAAGATTTAAACCTTCATATTTTTTCAAAATATCATTATATTTCTCCAAAAAATTAATTCCGTACTTGAAATTGATATCAGAAATATTTATCCCTTTCATTCGTCTCAAACCGAGAAAAATTTCTTCTTCTAAAATTTCCCGAATACTTAAAATTTTAGATTCTCTTTTTTCAAGCGGATTCAGCAAATACGAAGAAATATCTTCTTTATTTCCATACCTGACACCATTTTTATAACCGTGAGCAGCAACACCAAATCCATAATATTCATTATTATTCCAATAATTTAAATTATGTTGTGAATTATATCCATCCAAAGAAAAATTACTAATCTCATAATGCTCAAAACCTGAGCTTGTCAATAATTCAACAGCAGAAATATACATATCAGCCTGTTCATCATCATCAGGAAGATTTTCCGGCAGATTAGAATAAAAATAAGATCCCTGCTCAAGTTTTAAACCGTAAAGTGAAATATGAGGAACATCAAGTTCAATTGCTTTTTTTAAATCCGAATAAAACATATCTTGACTTTGACCTGGTAAACCATATATAAAATCGAGGTTAATATTTTTAAACCCCACTTGCTGTGCTATTTTTACAGCATTTATAACATCAACAGAATTATGACGCCTGTTAATAAGTTTTAAAATTTTATCATCAAAAGTTTGGCATCCCAAACTTATTCGATTTATTCCGACATCATATAATCCCCTCATATAATCGAAAAAAACATCCTCAGGATTTAATTCCATTGTAATTTCCGGACTTGCCTCAAAGTTAAAAATTCGAATTATATTTTCAATTTCTGAAATATCTAATAATGATGGAGTTCCTCCTCCAATATATAAAGTTTTCAACGGCTCTTTCTCATAAAAATGAATAATTTCTTTTGCTATGGTTTTTAAATAGTCTTTTTTTAAACTTAAATCGCAAAAAGAAACAAATGAACAGTAATGACATTTTGACTTGCAAAATGGAATATGAATATAAGCACTTTTTACCATAAAAGGATTATATAATAGAGAAAAGATTTTATAAAGAAAAAATCCTAAAACCTTTGCACAAAATATTGAAACAAACAATATAGACAATTGACTGAATTGACGAAATAGATATAAAAATTGTATAATTTTATTTTAGCCGATTGTCCGTCAAAGTTATCCTTGAAGAAAGGATAAAATATATATGGAAAATTTTTCTTGGGAAAATTTAGAAAAATATTTAAAAAATAAATCTTTGACAAAAGAAGAAAAGAATAAAATTATTCAAGAATTTGGAGAATTATATAACAAACAAATAGAACAAGAACTAAATAACTATCTATTAAAACAATATTCAGCTGCAGCCTTACAAATAGGAAGTTCATTGATTCCACTAGGAATGAGTAAAATTGGCCCCTCAATTGGAAAAGAAATTCTCAAAAAACAATTTGGAAGAAAAATTGCTGAAAATATTGAAAGTGGAGTTATATCCGGAGCAAGCAGCGGTTTCTTATTAGGATTGGGAGATGGTCTTACAAATAATAAGAATTCAATATCTTCATCAATACTTGGAGCTATTGAAGGGGCTATAACAGGTGGAAGTGCCGGTATACTAGGTGCAAATCTTCAAAAAGCAATAAAAGGAAACCAACTAAAAAACTACGGAAATATAGATAAACTTGACAGAATTATTAGAAAAGATTTTAACTACAAGGCAAAAAATTTCTATCAAGACTATATCCAAGAGATAAAACTTAATAAAGAGAATTCCTCATTTGGATTTACAAAACGCGGGATTCAAGAACAACTACGTTGGAATCCACATCAGGCACAAAATTTTCCTGAACTAATTGATGATATAAAACAGGCAACACGTTTATCGAATGTACCAAACCTGAAACCTGAACAAAAACCTAATGTTTCACACTATGAATTGTACAAAGGTAAAAACGGAATACACCATATTGAAGTAAGAAAAGATGGTGAAAAAAGGTACTATATAACAACAGACATCCCTAATAGTTCAACAAATACTCCAAGTGATAAAAAACCAGATAATTTTAAAAACTTAAAAGAGGAAACTCCCAACGGCTCTCCACATGCTACTAGCACGGGCGCCATCGAGAGTTCCAATATTATTATAAAAGATGGAGCTGAGAATTTCAATCCTGCCCAAGTGGCTATTTTTGATTTACCAAATTCACAATACTCTCCAGATACCTATCCAATGCTATTCCAACTAAGCATTGAAAAAAATGACTTTCCCACAAACCCATCCATTGACAATGGACTTACATATAAAACAACTGAACATATATTTACACCGGAAGAAATTATGCAAATGAGCAATGAAGAATTTCTAAAAAATGAATCAGAGATAATGAACCAGATAAAAAACGGATTATTCAATTCCAAACAAAAACATATTGATTATTCCGGCTATAAAAATCCAATTACAAATGATAACAAAATATATTCCAGAGAAGATATTTCTGCAATGAATATTGAAGAATATACAAGACTTGAAGCTCAAATTAACGCTCAACTTAATTCAATAGGAATACCGAGCAACATAGAACTAAAAAAAGCCTCCGAAAATTTTGGCGGTGTGATATATGTTAAACCCTACAAACGAAAAGATGGAACAAATGTCAAAGGGTATTATCGAGCAAAATAATAACCAGTATAAGTACTTAAAATATATCAAAAGACGCTCAAAAACATTTGCAAACCGAAGTTTTTGTAATAAAATCAGGGGTATGGATATCACATCTAACAGCAATATAACTCTTGAATTTAATAAAATAAAAGAGGAATTGGCAAAATATGCAAAATTTGAACAAAGTCGTATTCTATGTATTCAAGCTACGACGTTTAATGATGTTGCCAAAATAAAAGAACAACTTGAACTAACCAGAGAAGCAAAAAAAATTCTGGATTATGCAAAAGATACACCTACTGAATTTATTGCCAATATTGATAAAATAAAAAACAACAGTGCAGTGTCATACCTCATGGAAGAAGAATTAAATGACATTGCCAAAACAATGAAATCCTCCAGACTCCTGAAAAGATTTTTACTGGAAAATTCTGAAGAGAATTGGATAATAAAAAATTTAGCAGAAAATTTAGTTGCAGACAAAGAATTAGAAGACAAAATATTTGAGACTTTTGATGAGAATTTAAAAATCAGACAGAATGCATCTCCCGAATTAAAAGGTCTATATTCATCTTTGCGTGATTCTGAACAAAATCTGCGAGATCAAATAAATTCTTTACTTAATAATCCAAATTTTTCAAAATATTTGCAAGAAAATATTTATACTCAACGAGATGACCGAATTGTTTTTCAAGTTATGGCATCCAATAAAACCAAAATTCCGGGAATTGTTCATGACGTATCAGCTTCTGCAAAGACATTTTATATAGAACCGGCACAACTAGTTCCATTAAATAACAAAATAAGAGAAATAAAATCGAAAATCTATGCTGAATGCATTCGCATTCTGGTTGAACTTACAAATCTTGTTAAAAATTATATGCCAGAACTTGAAATTTGCGAAAAAATCATGGCTAAAATTGATTTTCACTTTGCAAAAGCAAGATATGCGGTTAAACTTCAAGCGGTAGAACCGGAACTGTGTAATGACAAATACATCTATTTTGAAAATATGAAACACCCACTTCTTCTACTTGGAAATAAAGAAGTCGTTGCAAACAACTTTGAAATAGGAAAAGATTATCATTCTGTCATTATTACAGGTTCCAACACCGGAGGAAAAACAGTAACTCTAAAAACTATAGGTGTATTTATTTTAATGGCAAAAGCAGGAATGTTTTTACCATGCACTTACGCTAAGCTGTATCCGTTTAAAAATGTTTTTGCAGACATTGGAGATGCTCAAAGTATCTTACAAAGTCTTTCTACATTCTCTTCACACATGACAAATATTATTGCAATACTAAATAACAGTGATGAAGACTCATTTGTTTTACTTGATGAAATTTGTGCCGGAACGGATCCTTCAGAAGGCGCCGTATTGGCCCAATGCATACTTGAAAAACTAGCTCAAAAAAAAGTTACCAGTGTTATTACTACACATTATGGAGAATTAAAAGTTCTTGAATATAATAATAAATTTTTCAAAAATGCATCTGTTGAATTTAACACAGAAACTCTTCAACCAACATATAAACTATTGATAGGAATTCCGGGTTTGAGTAACGCCATATCAATTGCCGCAAATCTTGGCTTAGATAAAGAGATTACAGATAAAGCAAAAAATATTTTGATTACACAAAAAGATTCTTCTGTTGCAGTTGTCGAAAAATTACAACAAACACACCAAGAATTATCAAAAAATTTGGAACAGGCTCAAGAACTAAAAGAATCTTCCCTTTCCATAAAAAAAGAGTATGAAGAAAATCTTAATCAGGTCAAAAAAGATAAGAAAAAGACAATAAAAAATATAAAAAATAAATTTGACCTTGAAATCTTGGAAGCAAGAGGAGAAATTAAAGAAATTCTTGAAGAGTTAAGAAAAGAAAAATCCGAAAAAATTGCAAGAAGAGCATATTCACGTCTGGCAAAACTTGAAAACGGATTCAGAGAACAAATTGATAAAATATCAGATAAAGAACAATATCTTGAAATTGACTGGGATAAAGTCCGTATAGGAGATACACTTATGCTAAAAAATCTGCATCAAAAAGTTAGTGTATTATCCTTACCGGATAAGAATAAAAAATTATTTGTTGACATGGGCTCTATAAAAATGAAAGTAAAAAAGGATGAATTAGCAGTCCTTGATGAAAACTATAAAGAACCAAACAAAACTAAATTCCCTACAAAATCCTTAAGCAAATTTGAATTAAGAAGATTGGAAATGTCTTCTACTCTGGATTTGAGGGGATATAGAGTAGAAGAAGCTTTGGATGAAATAGAAAACTATTTGGATAAAGCAAGCCTGGCAAATCTTTCACCAGTATACATAATACACGGACACGGAACAGGAGCATTAAAACAAGCTGTCAGAGATTTTCTAAATAATTCACCTTATGTTGCAAAATTTCGTCCCGGAGAAGATGCTGAAGGCGGAGATGGGGTTAGTGTAGTTGAAATAAATTAGAATAAAAATTTTGGCTCCATTAGATTGATATAATGTAAAAATGTGATATTATATTATGTAAAAAAGAAAATTGGAGAAATATATGGAATTGATAGATTTAAGAAAAGAGAATGAGCTGATTGATTTATTTTGTTCAATGGCAGAAATCCCTTCTCCTTCATTAAAAGAAGAAAAAATAATTGAATGGATATGTGATTATTGTAAAAGAAACAATCTACAATACGAACTGGATAATTATAAAAATATTTATATAACTATAGCTGCAACAGATTCAACTAAAGAACCAATATTATTATCTTCACACCTTGATGTAATTGGAGATGACTCTCCTGTTATAACATATCTGGATGGAGATTTAATTAAAGCTAAAGGAAGAACTCTTGGAGCTGATGATAAAGCCGGTGTTGCCAATGCCCTTTTCTTTGCAAAAGAACTAAATAAAAGAACAGACTTAAAACATGGAGGACTGGAAATCCACTTTACAAGAGACGAAGAATCAGGAATGACCGGAATTAAAAATACAGATTTTTCAAAAATTACATCTAAATATGTACTTGTTCTGGATAGCGATGCGCTTGGTCAATGCCTTATATCAGGAGCCAGCTATGTTATGGTCGATTTAAAACTTAGGGCACCAAAAGGAGGCCATTCAGGAAATGATATTGGTGATCCAACAAGAGAAAATGCGGCTAAACTTATTGCAGATTTAGTTTCAGAAATGCCACAGGGTGTCTTTTATTCAGAAGACGGCAAGGTTGTAACATCATGCAACATTGGAGGAATTCAAGCAGGAGATATTGAAGTTACAAATGTTATAAATACAGATGCTCATGTAACATATTCAATAAGAAGCTCAAGAAAAGATAAGGAAAATGAACTTATAAACCTTATGAAAGAAACTGTCGAAAGCTTTAATAAAGAATATGAAAATATTGCAAAAGCAGAAATTACTTTCACTGAAAAGATGCCTATGTTTGAAAAAAACGAAGATGAATATTTGCCTATTTTATTTGAAACATCTGCAAAAAAAGTCGGAATTGAACCGGAAATATCTTCATTTCATGCCGGCGCAGAAACTCATATTTATGCAAACAAAACAAATGCAAAAGGTGAAAAATTTTCACCATACTTAATAGGTCTTGCAACAGTATGTAATATGCATTCCAACAGAGAATACGTAGATTACAAAACAATGATTAAAGGACAAGAACTTTTACAAGTATTTTTTGAAGATTACAACAAATAAAGTATGCAACACGTTGTAAAACTTAATTTAGCAAGAAATTGTTTAAAATATATTATAAGAGTATACGGGATAAAAGAAATATTTATCCCGTATTATACATGTCCTATAGTTTGGGAATCATTAAGAGAAGAAAAATGCAAAATAAAATTTTACCATATAAATGAACAATTTATGCCCGAAATAAATTTTCATAAAGATGACTATATATTATATATAAACTATTTTGGACTGTGCAGCAATAACTGTAAAATACTTTCAAAAAAATATAAAAATCTCATTTTGGATAATTCGCAGGCTTTTTATGCCGATAATGTCGGTTTGGCTAGCTTTTCTTCACTAAGAAAATTTTTCAATGTCCCAAATGGTGCTTATTTATACATAAATAACCTTCTCCATGAAGATTTCATTGAAGATAAATTTCAGAATATACCTGTATTAATTCATAAAAATTATAAAAAATTTTTACAAAACGAGTTAGTTATTAATAATGAAAAAAATATAAAATATATAAACCCAAATATAGAAAATAAAATGAAAAATATAGATTTCGAAAAAGATAAAAAACAAAGAATTAAAATATTTAATCAATACGCCGAAATTTTTGATAAAGAAAACAATTTGCAATTTACCGCAAACAAATATAATATTCCATACTGTTATCCTTTTAGTCCAAAAAATAAAGACTTTGCACAATCATTTATAGAAAATAATCTAGTGCTACTTTGGTTATGGAACCCAATACCTAAAAATTTTATTGAACATAACTTTTTAAATAACACAATAGCACTACCGCTAAATGATACAAAATACGCAAATAAAATTATAAATATTTATTCATAAAAAAATGCGGGGAAGAGTTGCACAACACCCCGCAGAGTAACATAAATTGGGAATTTATATTATAAAGATTAAGAATAGTCTTATACTAAATTTTTACGTTTCATCAGTAACACTAATGGAGCAACAAAGAAACAAGCTATAGCAAATATTCTAAATGTATCAATGTATGCCCAAAGTGTAGACTGTTGAAGCAATTGATTATATAAAAGTCCTTTTGCCGAATAAACTGCATTAGCTAAATCTGTATTAGCTAAAAATGCTCCGGTATAGCTTTGAACTCTTTCAATAAAAGCAGGATTAAGTTCACTAAGCTTACCGACCATCATATACTGGTGTACCTGCCCCAAACGCGAAATACAAGTCGTAACCAATGAAGTTCCAATTGCAGCACCGACATTTTTCAACAAATTCTGAACGCCACTGGCATTTGTTAACTGATCATTATGTAAAGTTCGGCAAGACAACTCGACCAGTGGAACCATTGCCATAACCATACCTAAACCAAATAAAAAATTCGGAATAGCAATATTTATTAAAGAAATCTGAAGATTTATCTCTCCAAAAGCTAATCCTCCGGCACCAAGAATCAACAGTCCGAAAAATACCATTTTTCTTTCTCCAATTTTAGTGATAAATAGAGCACTAAAAATAGTAGCAACCAAACAGCCTGCACCTCTTGGAACCATTGATATACCACTTAAGAATGATGTATACCCCATCATGCTTTGCAACATAGAAGGTAAAATTGCGCTGGATGCCATCATTACACCCATCAAAATTAGCTGAATAAAAGTTCCAAAGAAAAAATTTCTATCTTTCATAATAGACAAATCAACAAGAGTATTCTTCCTTGTTACTTGTGAGATTACAAAAATGATTCCTGCAATACAAGAAATTGCAGTAAGCCAACAAACCCATGCTGAGCCAAACCAGTCAGCGTCATTACCTTTATCTAATACAATTTGCAAACAAACAAGCCATATCGCTAAAAATGAAAAGCCTATTGCATCTAATTTAACACCTTTCTGCCTTTTAGCATAAGGTGGCTCTTCTAATAGCTCTTTTGCCATAGCTAAAACTATAAAACCAATCGGGATATTAATATAATATATATAAGGCCAAGACCAATTTTCTGTAATCCAGCCTCCCAATGCTGGCCCGATAATCGGAGCAAACACTACACCCAGACCAAATAAAGCCATTGCTTGCGGCCGTTTCTCTTTTGGAAAACTTTCCATCATTATTGCTTGACATAAAGGTAAAATAGCACCACCGCCAATACCTTGTAAAAATCTGGCAAGTACCATCATTATTAAGGAATTTGATATACCGCACAAAAATGAAGATATTGTAAATATAATTACACTCATTAAAAAGAAGTTTTTTCTTCCAAACAATTTACAGAAAAAATCAACAGCAGGAATAATAATACCACTGGCAATTAAATAAAATGTTAAAACCCAGGTTGATTCATTATGGCTACAGGAAAAGGACCCTGCCATATATGGTAATGCGACATTAGATATTGTTTCATCCAGAGCATACATTGCAACCGCCAACATCAAAGGAGCAGAAATTAACCATGGATTTTTCATAGGTCTCCATTCCTCTGGGTTTATAGTTGATTCTTTATTTATAACTTCCTCACTCATTATACAATCCTATTCAAATACTATCTGACTAACTTTTTCGATTGCATTACGTAACTTCTTTAAGTTATTTAAAACGCTTCGAATTTCTTCCTCTGAAATAACTTTTTCAAATTCCTCAACTGCAGGTCTGAAATTTTCAACTATTTTTTCATAAAAATCTTTTCCATAAGAAGTTACACATGAAACTTTTATAAGTTTCCCTCCGCGTTCTTCAACATGACGTTCAATCAAACCTTTTTCTTCCAATGACATCAAAAATCTTCCGGTATGAGCTTTACCTTTTAAAATTAATCTCGCTAAATCTGCCTGAGATAAACCAGGCCTTGCAATTAGCGTATCCAAAACAGAAAATTCATCAATAGAAAGTTCTTTTGTAAATGATTCCAACAACCTTTTAGCATTTTCATGACACAGTCTGGCAGTTAATTCAACTTCATAAGGAAAACTATCAATATAATATTGTTTTTCCATACACTCTCCAATCCGTAGAAGTAGCATATTCTTTTCTTAGATATATCTTTGCATAGATTTATCTACTTGTCAAGAAAAAAAGTTTTCTTTGCGCAAAATTATTTTTGTTTATAATTACTATACACAGGAGGCAAGACTCATAATGAAAACAAATCAAATTTCGAATAATAAAATTACATTTAACGGCTTTTACAAAATCAAAGGCTCTGAAAAAGAAATAAAAAACTTAAAGCAAGCTGTTAACCATTCTGATAAGGATATACTCGTAATAACAACAAAACGAGGAGAACACAAAAATACAGCATTGGTTCTCACCGGTAAAACATTTGATAAATTTATGGATATAGTTGGAACAATATATTTTAGAGAACTCAGAGAAAATTTACCCGAATATTTAAATAAAAAGCCTAAAACCATAAGCTTGGATTCAATAACTGCTAAGATAAAAAAAGATAATAAATAGCTATATCCCAACAGATAAACCCGCACAAAGATTTATCGCCTGTCCCGTGATACCTTTTGCGTCATCACTTATTAAATACTTTACAAGATTTGCAACTTCTTCAGGCGCTACAAATCTTTTCTGCGGAATACAAGATATAATTTCTTCTTCAGTAAACTCACTCTCTTCTATAGATTCTTTACCAAGTTCTGTATTAACCCATCCAGGATTTATAGTATTAACAGTTATTCCATATTCTGCAAGTTCTAATCCCGTGGATTTTGAAAGACCAATTAATCCTGCTTTTGTGGCAGAATACATACTTGCATAAGCCTCCCCCATACATCCGGAAATTGAACCAATATTGATAATCCGACCAAACTTATTCTTCTTCATATAAGGAACGGATTTACTCATTAAATATATCGGGGCTTTTAAATTAACCGAAATAATATGGTTTAACTCATTTAACCGAAGACTATCTATCCCTCCATAAATATATTCTCCAGCGTTATTTATTAATACATCAATTTTATTATTTTCAATAAAATTTCCAAGAGAAATTAATTCATTCTCTTTTGACAAATCACATACAAAATATGAATGACATGAAAGATTTTTTAACAGTTCCTCATTTCTGGATGTAACAAAAATATTACCAAACTCTCTTAAATTTTCAACAATAGCTTTTCCTATGCCTTTTGAGGCTCCAGTTATAAGAATATTCATTATTTAAAATCCTTTATAAAACTCTGAACTATATATGAGGCCATAAATATACCTGCGCAAGAAGCTACAAACGGAGTTGAAGATGGAGTAATTTTATTAAATTCAATATCCAATCCGCTGTTAGTTTTTATTTTTTCAATTTGTTCTACTCTTTTTTTCACAAAAGGTGTTTCCCTGCTCACTACAAATGGAATACCTTCAGATATTCCACGTTTTTTTAACTGATAAATAACATTAGAAACAAAAGGTGCTTTTTTGTTTTCTATATCCTTTAAATCGGAAATATACAACTGTGAAGGATCAATCCTATTACCTGCACCCATTGAACTGATTATTGGTACATGATTATTATAACAAGATTCAATAAGATGTATTTTTGCTCTCATCGTATCTATCGCATCTGCCACATAATCATATTTATTCTTTGAAAAATCAATTATAACTTCTTCAGAATTATAAAAATCATCTACAATCTCGAGAGTTATGTCAGGATTAATATCTAGCAATCTTTCCCTGAAAAGTTCTGTTTTTTTCATACCCACAGTTGAATTTAAGGCAACAAGCTGCCTATTTATATTTGACATTGAAACAGTATCAAAATCAACAATTGTAAGCTTACCGACACCAGCCCTTGCTAAAGATTCCGCGCAAAAGCCACCAACACCCCCCAGACCAAACACTGCAACATTCTTATCAAAAAGTTGTGCCTGCGTATACTCGCCCCAAAACAATATATTACGTGAAAAAATATCATTATTATCCATACAATTACTATAAAACAAAATTTATATTATGTCGCTCTTGTTAAGTACCTAAATTTGTCATCTCCGCTAAGTAAATCTTTTTTTAAAGATATAAGTGAATGCTGTGTTTTTTCATACTGAGATTTTAAACTCAATGAGTCCATAGTACTATGATAAACTTTATTTAACGATGTGTCAGAATCTAAAAAATTATTATAAATTTTTCTAACAATTTCTGATTTTTGCTTTTCCTGTTTAATCTTTTTGTGAGAGGCACCCAATGCTGCAGATGCAGAGGTTACTATCGCACCAGTTATTGCAGTTCCACATAAAATCGTCGTAGCTTTCATATTACTCCTTTAAACAAAAGCCCCACAATTATAAGTGGGGCTTTTGTTTAATTAAAAAATCGATATAACTTACTTTACAATACCGAATCCAATTAAAAATGTACAAATAATAAATATTGCACACACAATACCCGTTAATTTATTCAAGCCTTTTTCTGCACTTTTTTGTGATGCAAAGACATGAGAAGCCCCGCCAATTCCACCAATACCATCGCCTTTTGGGGAATGAAGCAATATCAGGATTATTAACAGAACTGCCGATATTGTCTCGATTGTCCATAATATATTAACCATTATATAGTTTTCTCCTTTTTGATAAAATGTGCTCTTTTTGAGTTTAATTCAATATTTTCAAAAGTATATAACCTTGCCGGTCTTTTTGAGGATGACTTTGTATATTCTTCAAGCTCAATAAGACCCTCTGTAGCTAAAGCTTTTTTTCTAAAATTCCGTTTATCAAGCTTTTTACCCATTATAAGTTCATAAGCCTTTTGCATTTCTGTTAACGTAAATTTTTCAGGCAATAATTGATACGCTACAGGACACAATTCCAATCTTTCCCTTGTTCTTTTAAGAGAATATTGAATAATTTCTTTATGGTCGAAAGCCAAAGCCGGAAGATCAGCAACTTTATGCCAACCCAATTCCGGAGATGAAATAATTTTTATATCTTCAGAACGAACCAATGCAAAATATGCACAGGTTATTACACGCGCATTCGGGTGGCGCAGAGGATCGCCAAAAGTATATAACTGTTCAAGATAAATATTATCAACAGCTGTTTTTTCCTTCAAGACCCTTAATGCCGCATCATCCAAATTTTCAGACAAGCGTACATAACCTCCAGGGATAGCCCATCTGCCTTTAAACGGCTCTGTTGGTCTTTTTACAAGAAGGACCTGTATTGCATTATTTTTAATTGTTAAAATTACGACGTCGACTGTTATTTCATGTGTTTTTGTTTCGTTAAACATTGTTATATAATCCTTCGCCCTAATATTAATATATAATAAACATGAATATTTCCATTAATCAAATTATTAAAAATTTTAATATTTGTTAACAAAATAAACAAAATTATGCAATTTATATATACTTTTTACCTTTATATTAATACAGGGGATATTAAAAAGCGGAGAAGAATATGTTATCAGTATTTCATCATCATATGCATATGTATTCTAACCCATTTGCAATGGGGTGCATGGCTATGAATCCTAGAGCTAATTTCTTTTTAGGATTAGCTTGTGCTACTTCTCCTATGGGTGTAACTCCATTTATGGGTTCTATTTTTACCCCTGTTTTTGGTGGTTTTCAAAATGCGATTGGATATTCAAATCCTTTTGCATTTAATAATATGACAATTAACAATAATAATTTTAACTTTAATTTTAATTCTTCACCTGCAAACAACAATTTTGTTTATTCTACTCCTGCATTTGGTTCATTAACAACAGGGAATATGTTACCTGGTATGCCTCCTGTTTTACCTAGCATACCAAGTTTCAAATTTTCATTCCCAACTTTTAACTTTTTACCAACTAACACAACATCATCAGATACAAGTTACAAAGCATCTTCAAAATTAAAACCGGGATTATTAAAAGGTAACTTGAAAGGTAAAGAAGGAGTTATCACTGAACTTTGTCAAAAATACAATGTTGATATTGCTCTTGTTGTATCTATAATCGGTCAAGAATCAGGTTTTGGCACAAGTAATTTAGCTCAACATAATAACTTCATGGGTTATAGAGCAGCCGGAGACTTAGGTAAAAGTTCTAACGGTTTTGGATATTTCTCAACTCCTGAAAAAGGATTAGAAGCAGCAATTAGAAATATTTCAAAATATCCAGAAAGATACTCTTCTGTTAAAAAAGCTGACATGAATAATATCGATGCAATTGGCAAAATATACTGTGAAGGCGATAGTTATGCAACAGCTATCAAAAAGATTTACAATACAACTGTAAAAGAATATTTAGCATAACTAATTAATATTTAATTACAAATGTAAAAAAATTCTTGAAGTCTAATAGTTTTTTGTGTACCTTTATAACATGTAACCAATTTTGGAAAGGGAAAAATGGATAAGGGATATATTGAGAATGGTTTTATCGTTGATTTAACAAACACGAAAAAAACCTCTGAAATTATTTATGAACTTTCAAGAATTTTGGACATGCCAGAATCAAAAGGAAAGCATATTTGTCTAAAATTAGGTTCAGTAGATTTATCTCAAGCTGAATTAACAAGTATAAAAGCACTTGTTGAACTTATGGAATCTCAACTTGCTTTTATCAGTACAAGTTCAACCGAAACTCTTGAATCTGCAACCGCTCTTGATATTAAAATTTCTGAATTTACAAATGCTGTAGAAGCACCAACATTTGAATCTAACGAACAATCAGAAGAAGTTTCTAATGCTTTAGATAATATTTTTGGAGAAGATTCTTTGCCAAAACAGAATGAACAAACATTAAGTAATGAATCTGAAGAAAATAACCTGTCAATTGACAAAAAATCAAATTCTACAGACGAAAAAGAAATTTCACCAATTATTCATCATAATGATGAAATTGCTCAAAAAGTTGAAGCTCAGGAAATTAAAGATGAAAAAAATGAAGAAGTAACAGCTTTAAAAAATGAACCTGAACAACTTCCAACTCTATACATCAGACGAACAATACGTTCTGGACAAAGTATCTCTTCTGATGGGAATATAATTGTCATAGGTGATGTAAACCCCGGAGCTGAAATTATTGCAAAAGGAGACATCACTGTCTGGGGAATTTTAGGCGGAATCGCTCATGCCGGTTCTGACGGTAATAATTATGCAAAAATAAGGGCTCTAAAATTGAATCCCGTTCAAATCAGAATAGGTGAAATTTTTGCAAGACGCCCTGATACAATAAACCTGCCTTACATCCAAAAATCTTGTGAATACGTACCTGAAGAGGCTTTTACATATAAAGGCAGCATTGTTATAAGAAAAATACATGATGAAAATTAAGGAGATATAAATGAGTGGTAGAGTAATAGTAATTACATCCGGAAAAGGCGGGGTAGGTAAAACCACTACAAATGCTAATATCGGAACAGCTCTTGCCAGAGCCGGCAATAAAGTTGTTATGATTGATACAGACCTTGGTCTTAGAAACCTTGACCTGTTACTTGGATTGGAAAACAGAATTGTTTACACCATAGTTGATGTAGTTGAAAAACGCTGTAAGCTAAAACAAGCACTGGTTAAAGATAAAAAGAATCCTAACCTTTGTTTGCTTGCAGCTGCACAAACAAGAGATAAAACTGCAGTAACAGAAGAACAGTTAAAAGATATTTGTGAAAAACTAAAAAAAGATTTTGACTTTATCCTCGTTGACTGCCCAGCAGGTATTGAACAAGGATTCCAAAACGCCGTAGCTGGAGCATCTGAAGCTATAGTTGTTACAACTCCTGAAATGTCTGCGGTTAGAGATGCTGATAGAATTATCGGTCTATTGGAAGCGAAAGAAGAAATTAAGTCATATAAATTATTACTTAACAGAGTAAGACCAAATTTAATTAAATCTAACGATATGATGAGTGTTGAAGATGTAGTTGAAATTTTATCAGCAGATTTAATTGGTATAATACCTGAAGATACCGGTATCATTACATCGACAAACAAAGGAGAACCTATTGTTAATGATGAAAATTCTTTAGCCGGTAAAGCTTATAGAAATGTTGCACAACGTATAATGGGCGAAGAAGTTCCATTCTTAAATCTTGAAGAAGAAACCAGCGTTTTGACTAAAGTTAAGAAATTCTTCTCTCACCTGATTGGTAAGGAGAAGTAAAATGAGTGATAACATTTTTAAAGAACTATGCAATAGAGTTTTAAGTCTATTCAAACAAACAGAAACTAATAAAGAAAATGCAAAAGATGTTGCCTGCAACAGACTTAGAGTCGTATTAATGCAAGATAGAACAAATCTTACGCCGGAATTATTACAGCGTATGAGAAGAGAATTAGTTGAACTCCTCTCAAAGTATGTTGAAATGGATAAAGATGCACTTGAACTAAATTTTGATCAAGAAGGAGATCAAATGGCACTTATGCTTTCAATTCCCGTGATAAGAGCAAAAGATGAAGCAGAAATCGAAGCGGCTCTAAAAGAGGAAGATACATCTGCTGATAATAATGACGAAGAAGATAAATCTGAAGAAGACAAAGATGATGATGAAAATAGCGATAATGAAGAGCCTTCGGAAGCAAACGATGAAGAACCGCAAAATGAAAACAATGAAAATTCTTCAGAAAATAATGATAATTTAGAAGACAATAATTCTGAAACAAAAAACGATGATATGAATTCAAATGAAAATGAAAATGAAAATAAAGATGAATATCATCAAGAAGAACACTATAATTAATCACTAAGTAATTTATTTATTAAACTTATAAAAGCAAAAGTAATTTTAATACTTTTGCTTTTATATTGCTAAATCTTTCTAAATACATATTCCATACATTCTTCAAACCCCTTAATATCAATAAAATCCAGAATTCCAGAATGTTTATCAAATTCTCCAAAAACAATCATGCTCCCTTGTTTTAACACCTTACCGGCTGTATTCGCCAATTTAAAAATGTCATTATAGGACAGATATGGAGTAACATTTCTACAAAAAATAATAGAATTTCCATTATCATTAATTTTTGATAAATAAGTAAGCAAATCACCATGATTAAAATCAACCATATTTCTTAATTTTTTACTTACTGCATAAGAATTACATATATCCGAAAAATTATCATTATTTATATTTAACGAAATTTGTTTATCAAAAAAATATTCATTACGAAACCTTGAAAATATATTTATACGATTCAAATCAGATTCGGAAAGATTTATCCTGCCGTGCTGTGCCGAATGTATAATCTCTAAGTCTTTATCAACAGCTATAATAGGAATAAATTTTTTATACCCCTCATTAGGAATTTTTTCCATTGCTGAAATTAAAAATGAATAAGCTTCCGAGCCATCAGAACACGCAAGATTATAAGTTTGCACACAATTTTGATTTTCAAAATTTTTATATACTAAATTAATAAATCTATCCCAATCTAAATCTTGCCTGAACATCCAGGTTGTTGTTGCAATATGCCCGAATGTCCTACTTTGCCTGAGCAGCTCAGAATTATAATAATTTCTGGAACTACTGGTAAAAGCAAGTTTTTGAACTTTATAAGAATTTCTAAAGTTTTTATTATATAAATTAGTACTGCTATTTATACGCATATTGATATTTAAAAAGAAACATAAAAATTTTTGCCTGCAATAATCATCACAGTTAAATTAAAATTATTTGAAAATTTTAAATATTTCCGGTTGAACTGTTTCTATCGTCTTCCAACTGCCTAATATCAATATTTTGAGAATCTTCATCTTCGTAGTTATTAATAACAGGAATATCAATTTCTACATTTACATCTGCATCAACCATTTCAATATCAGCTTTGTCAAATTCTTTAGTTTTACCATCCTCCAATTTAACCGCAACTTTGCCACTCATAAATTGAAGATAACAAACTTTGCCTAATCCATCTGTTGTCATTACAGATGAACCGATAGGAGGCATACCTTTTGCAGCATCAATATAATTTGAATATTCATAAGTCAGACAACACAATAATCTGCCACAAGTTCCGGAAATTTTTCCCGGAGCAATAGGCATACCCTGATCTTTTGCAAGTTTAACATTTATAGTTGCAAATTTTCTCAAAAAACTTGAACAACAAAATGGCTGCCCACAAATACCAACCCCTTCTAATATAGAAGTCTCATCCCTAACCCCAATATGTCTTAAATCAATTCGCACACGAGTGAAAGTTTGAGTCAAATCTTTTAATAAAGCCCTAAAATCTACTCTTTCCGGAGCAGTATAATAAAATGTAATTTTACGTCTATCAAATGTAATTCGACATTGGACTAAATTCATCACAAGCTTATGTTGTTTTACAAGAGCCTGACATTTAAAAAAAGCTTCTACTTCTTCTTTTTTTATCTGCTCAAGAGTTTGTAAATCTTTCTGAGAAAGAATTCTTATTAATGGTAAAGGCTCAGGCTTTGTCTTGGAATTATTCCAAATTTTTTCAATTTCAGAATTCACCAAAAATACTTTTAAAGCTTCTTCTCCTTTTTCAGTTCGGACAATTACCATTTGTCCATCTTCAAGTTTTATATTATCAGGTACATTCAATGGATAAAATGTATTTTTTAAATATCTTACGGCAAATTTCATTATACGTATCTTTCTTCTTCTTTAAGTTTTCTATTCATTAATTTGGATAAAAGCTGCTCCGGAGTAATATCAGTATATACAGCCTCATAAATTGCATTTGATACAGGAACTTCAATATCAAGTTTTTTAGCCAATTCACAAATAGCTTTTGAAGTTTTAACACCTTCAGCAACCGACCCCAGTTCCGCTAAAATATCATTAATTTTCTTTCCTTTTGCCAACATTGAACCTACAGTATAATTTCTTGACATTGGTGAAGAACAAGTTGCAATTAAATCTCCCATTCCTGACAGACCATATAATGTGGATGGGTTTGCACCAAGCTGAATACTTACTCTAACAATTTCTGCCATTCCTCTTGTCAATAAAGAACCTGAACAATTATCACCAAGATTCATAGTATGCGCAAAACCTGAAGCTATTGCTATTACATTTTTTAAGCTGCCACCAAGCTCAACTCCTATCACATCTGTATTTGTATAAAGTCGAAACTTACTAGGAACATTACAAGACTTTTGCACAAACTGAGCAATCTCAATATCTTCACAAGCAACACAAGCAGCTGTGGGTTTTCCCTGCAAAACTTCTTTTGCTAATGTCGGTCCTGACAAAATTGCTAATTTTTGATTAGGCAAAACATCTTTTATAACCTCTGACATACGCATTAAAGAAGGAAGCTCAATACCTTTTGAAGCATTAACCAAAATTTGGTCTGAGTTAATTCCGGCCTTTTTAAGATGCTCACAAACATCACGAGTTCCTGAAGTCGCAACGACAGATAAAATAATATCTGCACCCTTAATAGCTTCTGCCATGTCCGAAGTTATCTCAACTTTATCTTTCAACTGAACTTCTAATGGTTTTGAACAATGTTTATTTTCAAGTAAATCCTTAGACAAATCCTGTTCACGTCCCCATACAGTCAGACTATCAAAATTGTCAGTTAAAAGCCAAGCTAAAGTTAACCCCCAACATCCTGCTCCAAGAACTGTTAATTTCATACCTTTCCCCCCTAAACCAAACTTTCCGGCTTAATTATTTTTCTTAAAACACCGCCATGTTTTTTTAATTCTAACCGGGCCGAGTCTGCATCTATTTTCATTTGAATCATGATTATTGCAGTTTTTATCTCCCAATCGCATTTTAACAACGAAGCCAAAGCTTCACTATGAGAAACATCAGCAATCTGTGAGACAATCCTGATAGCTCTATCTTTCAACTTTTCATTAACAGCCTTAAGATCAATCATAAAATTCTCATACGTTTTTCCAATTTTAATCATTGCACCTGTTGTTAACATATTTAAAATCATTTTTTGTGCAGTACCGGCCTTTAAACGACTGGAACCTGCAATAACCTCAGGTCCAACTTCTGCGCAAATAACCAATCCTGCCTCTTCAGCAATATGCCCTCTTGAATTACAAGTAACAGCTATGGTTGCAGCTCCAGCTTCATCAGCCTGTTCTAATACTCCAAGCAGATATTTAGGATTTCCGCTTGCAGAAATTACAACACATACATCTTTATCAGTTAAAACTTCAGCATCTTTTTTCCCTTCGCCAAAATTATCCTCTGCACCTTCAGCTGCATTTAGTATAGCTTTTTCACCACCGGCAATAATTCCTTGCACCATTGATGGCGCAACACTAAATGTCGGAGGACATTCAGAAGCATCTAAAATCCCGAGACGACCGGAAGTTCCTGCCCCAAAATAGAAAAGTCTGCCACCTTTTAAAAAAGCTTTTGCAATAACATCAATTGCTGCAGCGATATTAGGAGCCTCATCTCCAACAACTTTTGCTACAATTTGATCTTCTTCATTCATTTTTCTAACCATATCGATAGTCGAAAGTAAATCGATATCTTTGGTATTTTCATTTCTGTACTCGGTAATTGCTTCCGTCATATCAAACTCCTTTTCACAATACCTACGGTATTGTAATTTACACTAATTTAACCAAATTTGCCATTTCGATTGCAGTTTTTGCAGCATCTGCACCTTTATTTCCGGCTTTTGTACCGGCTCTTTCAATTGCTTGTTCAATATTATCTGTTGTTAAAACTCCAAAAATCACAGGAATACCTGTTTGGAGACTAACATGAGCAACACCTTTTGCAACTTCTGAGGACACATAATCAAAATGAGGTGTTGAACCTTTTATCACAGCCCCCAATGTAATAATCGCATTATATTTACCTGATTGTGCGCATTTCAAAGCTAAAACAGGGATTTCAAACGCGCCAGGAACCTTTACAATATCGATATTATCAGTATTAACGCCATGTCTTTTTAATTCATCAATAGCACCAGATAAAAGCTTTGCACCTATAAAATCATTAAATCTTGAAATTATTATACAAAATTTATCTTCATTAGTTGTTGTTAACTGACCTTCAAACGTTTTCATCTACCTGCTCCTTAATATCTATAATGAACTTCAACAGTATAAATATAATCTACTAAACTAAAGCTATAAAATAAAGTTTCTTACACTTTATCCCTTTTACAACACCATGATACAACATCAATAGTTATTTTACAAGGATAGCCCAAAAAATCTTATAAAAAATATATAATGAAACAAGTAAAAGCAAAAATCCGCTAAATTTCATAATTTTTTCTGAAATATTATAAAAATTCTTACTTGTTTTAATTTTAGAAGTTAAACATCCGGCAACAATCAAAATTAATCCTTGACCTATAGAAAATAAGAACAACATTATCACAGCATAACTTATCTTTGCCGAAATAGAGGCAAAAGCCATAATACTAGCCAGAATAGGTGTTGAACAAGGTGTTCCTATAAGGGCAAAAACTGCACCCAAAATCATTGGATATAAAAATTCATTATTAATATTATTTTGTGGAATCTTCTTAATAATTACAGGAAGTTCGAAATCAATAAAGCCAACAATTTTGAGTCCCATTATCATAATAATAGAAGCAACAATTAAAGCAAAATAAGGATTTCCCACAAACATTTTTCCGGTAAAAGCACAAATTGCTCCGATAATAGAAAAAACAAGAGCCGTTCCTATTACAAAGAAAACCATTTGAACAAATGTTTTTAAAGGTCTTTCATTAGAACATCCGCCGACATACCCGATTATCAATGGCAACATTGATAAAGAGCACGGAGAAATTGATGAAACTAATCCGCCCAAAAACGACGCACCAAACAAAATATATACGCTACTTTGCGATGAAAAAAGTTGAGTTAAACTCTCCATTATTTTAATCCTTTAATACACTGCTCTAACTCTTCTTTCGGTAAAGAAGATTCAATTCTTTTATATTGAGTTCCATCGGAGTTTAACATAATAATAGTTGGAACCAAAGTTACATTATATTTTTTTATCAAATTATTTTTCATATCATTACGACTATCTACAACGACTTCCGTATAGTTGATTTTATCTTCATATTTAGGAAAAACTTCTTTAAAAACCTTATTTACATCCTGACATTCAAGACACATAGTTGATGTAAATTTTATAATCTGAGGTTTGCCAATGGCTTGAGCAACATTTGAAGTATCTTTATTAAATGTCAATCCCCAAAAAGCAAGAACAGGAATAATTAAAATTGATAAAATTGTTATAAGAGTTTTTTTATTCATAAACTTCTCCTTTAATTTATTTATATCATATTATTATAAACAAATTAAAAATTTTACAATAATACAAAAGAGTAGTACAGAATCTTTTCGAATATCATCATCCTGAATTGCCTGACTGTACAGGTTCTTTTATAGACGTATTATGCTATTTTAATATTTTTATATGAGGAAAAATGAACAAATATATGATGTAATCGTTAATATATATGTAGCATTCAGAATGAAGGCGTATTTAGCGTGAAAAACATAATCACAATAGCTTTATTATTTACACTTGTAATAAATACACTACCGGCACAGGCAATTACAGACATAAAAGTTCAACAGGGTTCTGTGTTAAATCTGAATGATTGTATAGCTATTGCATTAAACAATAATCCTGCAATCAAAAATGCAAGATATAATTATGGAATATCAAAAAGCAGTGTAGGCCTTGCACGTTCCGAATACTTTCCAACAATAGGAGTAGGAACCGGATATAATATCAATGACACCAGCGGAAGACGAACAACATATAATACAAATACATACTCAGTCGAAGCTACAATAAGCCAATTACTCTGGAATTTCGGCAAAACAAATGCAAATATTAAAATGCAAAAATTTTACCTCATTGCAGACGAATATAATTTCTACAATACCGTAAGAGAAACAACATTTGATGTTAAACAAAAATACTATGAAGTATTAGCTGCACGCGCAACAGTTTTAATCAATAAAGCTTATGTAGATATAAATGAACGAAATTACCAAAGAACAAAAGCATATTTTGATGAGGGAATTAAATCCAAGATTGATCTTGTCAATGCAGAAGTTACCCTGAGTGATTCAAAAATCCAACTTGTACAAGCTCAAAATGCATACAAAAATTCTCTGGTTAATCTTAATAATGCTATGTACCTTGTTAATGCTCCATCTTATTCAATTTCAGGGAGTGAAGTTTTTTCAGATGTAAAAGATAATGTTGCGCCGGTTGACTTAACTCAAATTACCAAAACTTCTGACAAAGAATCGAGCAAACTTCCTGTAAATGTAAATGATGCTAAACTTACAAGTTCTGTTGAAACATTAGAATTATTAACGGACTTCAAAGTGGAAGAATTCCCATATTCTTTTGAAGAATGCATAAAAATGGCATATAAAAACCGTGCGGATTTAAAAGCATATACCTCAACCCTTGATGCAGTAAAAGAGAATTTGGTATATGTAAAACGAAATTATTATCCTTCAATTTCAGCAACTGCAGGTTATGGTTTTCGAGATACCAATTCAACAAATTCATTTAATGTTGGGGTAAATCTTTCCAGTTCAGTTAACATAATGAATCAAAAATACAAAGTTGATGCCGCAAAATATCAGGTTGATATTGCTGAAAATTCTTTAAACCAATTAAATCAGGATATATTTTTTGAAGTTCAAAATGCATATATCAACATGATTGAATTAGAAAAACAAATTCCACTTTTAGCAGTAAAAGTAAGACAGACGCTTGAAAATTATGAACTTGCAGAAGGCAGATATTATGTTGGTTTAGGCGATTACATACAACTTCAAGATGCAAAAGTAAATTACAATAATGCACAATGCTCATATATAGAAACCATATACAAATATAATGTTGCAAGAGCAAACCTTGAAAGTGTAATTGCGCTTCCACAACAAGTTACAATAACATTAGAGGATAAATAAATGCAGCTAAATAATTTAATAACAAAATTTGCAAAAAAAAGAGTAATTATTCCACTCGCTATTATACTGTTCCTTGGCATTTGCTATATATATAATTTAAATGCTCACAGAGTCAGATATGAAACAACAAAATTAAAAAAATGTACAATAACTCAAGTTGTTGAAGCATCAGGAACAATCAACCCCGTTAACACGGTAAGCGTTGGTTCTACAGTATCTGGACTTATGAAAGAAATATATGTTGACTACAACTCCGAAGTAAAAAAAGGACAATTGTTAGCACAAATTGACCCCGCAAACTTTCAAGCATCTGTAGACCAAAATAGAGCCCAAATTAATAATGCAGAAGCAAACCTTGCAAGACTTAATGCAGAAATGGTAATGGCTGAAAAAACATACAACAGATATAAAAATCTATATCAAAAAAACTTTATAGCAAGAAGTGAATTAGATCAGGCAGAAAGTGATTATTTAGCAAAAAAGGCTTCTATAGGAGCTCAAAAAGCATCTATTGCTCAAGCGAGAGCAAATTATAATACTGCAATGACAAACCTTGGATACACAAAAATAATTGCTCCGGTTAACGGAACAATTGTTTCACGTGATATTGACGTCGGACAGCCGGTAGCCGCAAGTTTCCAAGCTCCGGAATTGTTCACAATTGCACAAGATTTAACAAAAATGCAAATTGAAGTAAATGTTTCAGAGGCCGATATAGGCAAAGTTAAAGAAGGTCAAGATGTAGAATACAATCTTGACGGATACCCTGATACAACTTTTTATGGAAAAGTTACTCAGGTAAGACTTGATTCAACAGTAACTTCAAATGTAGTAACTTACACTGTTATTGTAAGTGTTAAAAATGACGATTTAAAACTAAAACCAGGAATGACCGCAAATGTTTCAATTATAACAAAACAAAGCAATGATGTTATGTGTGCCCCAACAATTGCAATGAAATTTACACCGGAAACTTCGGGTCAAAAATATAAACACAAAGGTATTTGGATACTTGAAAACGGGAAACCACTGAGAGTCAATATAAAAGAAGGCTCTAGCGATGATTCCAATGTAGAAATAATTTCAAAACGTTTAAAAATTGGAGATGACGTCATTATAGGTTCTACAGGCGGAAACAATAAACCAGTGAATACAACATCAGGCAGAAGACGAGGTGGACCACCTGGTATGTTTAGATAAGAATAAATGTAAATATTATTTTTCTTTTAATTTTTAGCGTCAAAGGATTGTTATGAATTTAATAGAAGTAAAACATGCTATAAAAACCTATCAAACAGGTGAGGATTCGTTTAATGCACTAAACGATGTCTCATTATCTGTCAAAAAAGGAGAGTTTGTTGCTATTATGGGAACTTCAGGCTCCGGGAAATCAACATTTATGAACATGTTAGGTACCCTTGATAAACCAAACTCAGGCTCATATTTTCTTGATGGAGAAGATATGCTCAATCTTGATAATAACCAACTTGCAATGGTAAGATGTGAAAAAATGGGTTTTGTATTTCAAGGTTTTAATTTAATATCAAGAACCACAGCTCTTGATAATGTATGTTTACCAATGATATATAAAGGTGTTCCAGAAGAAGAACGGATTGAACGTGCTAAATGGGCATTAAAAATAGTAGGCCTTGAAAATAGAGAAGATCACATGCCAAACCAAATGTCAGGAGGGCAACAACAACGTGTTGCCATAGCAAGAGCCATTGTTAATGATGCTCCATTAATCTTAGCAGATGAACCAACAGGTAATCTCGATACCAAAACAAGTATTGAAGTTATGGAATTTTTTGTAAGACTTAATGAAGAAATGGGAAAAACAATTGTACTTGTTACTCATGAACCTGATATTGCAGAATACACAAAAAGAGTTGTAAAATTTAAAGATGGAAATATTATACTGGATGAACTAAAAGAAAAATGGCTTGCTCACAGAACAAGAGAAACTTAAAACAGTATAAATTTTCTACTTGTGAAATGACGAAAGGTAAAAATGTTAGATTTTAAATCAATACTAAAAATGGCAACTGTATCATTAAGAATAAATAAAATGCGCTCAATACTCACCAGTTTAGGCATAATTATAGGAGTAAGTGCGGTAATTATAATGCTTGCAGTCGGTTCAGGAGCAAGTAAAAAAATTGCAAAAGATATGGAATCAATGGGTAGTAATCTTTTAATGATTCGTTCTGCGTCTGCAAAATCCGGAGGTGTCAGAATGGGAATGGGAACTCGTCCGACACTTACAATGAAAGACGCAGATGCCATAGAATCAAAATGCCGTGGAATTTTAGCAGTCGCACCTTATTCTTCTCAAACACAACAATTAACATACGGAAATCAAAACTGGTCAACAACAGTCGGTGGCACTTCAATGCCATATTTTATGATAAGAAATTATGAAATAGAATCAGGAAGAGGATTTTTACCTGAAGATAACAAAAATAGCACCAAAGTAGCAATTGTCGGCCAAACAGTATCAACAGAACTTTTTGGGGATGTTGATCCTATAGGAAAAACTATCCGTATAGGCAATGTTCCGTTCAAAGTTGTCGGGCTTTTAAAAACTAAAGGTTCAAGTGGCATGGGACAGGACCAAGATGATATTGTATTCATTCCAATTACAACAGCTCAGAGAAAAATTTTTGGCACAGATTTCCCGGGAACAGTTAACATGATTGCTGTTAAAGCACAAAATTCAGAAATCATAAACGATGCGCAAAATGATATAACAGAATTATTACAACAGCGTCATAACATTGGAAAAAATCAGGAAAATGATTTTGAAATCAGAAATTTAGCAGAAATGCAAGAAACAATTAAATCCACAACTAAAACTATGTCAATGCTGTTAGGTGCAATTGCAGGAGTTTCACTTGTTGTTGGCGGTATTGGAATTATGAACATAATGCTTGTCTCAGTAACAGAAAGAACCAAAGAAATAGGTATACGTATGGCCATTGGAGCAAAAGCTTCAGATATCAGAATACAGTTTTTAATAGAATCATTTTTACTTTCTATAAGTGGAGGTTTGATTGGAGTTGCAATAGGAATATTTGGAGCCTGGTTAATGCAAAAATTTGCAGGAATGAATGTTTCAATAACTCTTTCATCGATTCTACTATCTTTAGGGTTTTCTGCAGCAATTGGAATTGGCTTTGGATATTACCCTGCATATAAAGCATCCTTATTAAACCCGATTGATGCATTAAGATATGAATAAATCACTAATGGCGGCTTGAATAATTCAAACCGCCATATTGAAACGTTTATGATTCTTGAGTCTTTGAACTTTTTTTAGTAAATAAACCACCAATCCACTGACCAGCAGGTTTTAAAGCATGATTCCATACCCAAACCGCACCTTTTCCTATCATTTTAAAAGGCCAAGCAATAACTCTACCAACAGTTTTTAAAGCTCCTGGAGTAGAAATTAGCATCCTTGCTGCCATACCAGTACACATACCGGCGGCTACCTCATTATTAGGGGGCACGATACCACCCGCAAAACCACATCCGAACAATGATGGCCCATACATTCCGCCCATTGGAACCATAGGACCACCAATAATAGGTCCGCCCATCGGCATAAAGCCGTTATTATTTATTGTAATATTAGTATTTCTTACAATATTCATAGATTTATACTCTCACATATATAAAAAATATATATAATTAAAAATTGCTAATATTCCAGTCGTAAAATTAATATATTTTAACAATAAATTTCATCCGCATTCGCCAGAAATTCCAAAAGACTGACAACTTTTATTTTAGAAACTTTATTTGCAAACAAACCGTATTGTAACCCAGCTATACATGCAGGACAGGTTGTAATAACATAATCAGCTCCTGTTTCTGCAATATTTTTAGCCTTATCTTTCGATATTTTATTAAATAAACCAAAGTTTTTTAGAGCAAAACTTCCTGATAAACCACAACATTCATTATAACCATTCATTTCGATATATTCTACATTTTCACAATTTTTTAATATCTGCTTAAAAAAAGTATCATTTTTAAGATGACACGGCTTATGAAATGTTACTTTAACAGGAGTTTTGAATTTAAATTTTATACCTTTTACTGCAATTAAATCCCCCCAGTTAACAGACTTACTCTTTTTAATTATACAATCAGATTCAAGATAATCAGAATATCCTAACAAAGTATCTTCGCAGCTGGCACAATCAGTAACTAAATAATCATATTCTACATCCATAAGTTTCATATTATGTTGTGCTGCTTCTATAAACCTTTTCATATTTCCATCAGACAAAAAAGGTAGCCCACAGCATTCAAAATTCGGTTCAATAATTGACACTGAAGTATTTTTAAAAATTTTATTTATATAAATATCAGTTCGCGGACATATCTTATTTACACATCCTTTGAAATACAAAACAGTCGTTTCAGGATTAGAAATTGCTTGTTTAGTGGGCCGAAATGGTTTTGATAAAATTTCAAAAATTTTGATAATATTATTAAAAATAAATTTACTTTCCAAAAAGCCTATAATATACCCTTTTACAGTATGAGAAGAATATTCATATTTTGCAGTATTAAAAATCCTGCACACATCTATATTGCTTGGACAAAACTCTTTACACTTGCCGCATTTAGTACACATATCAAGATATTTATCTATATTTTTAGAAAGCTTTAACTCTCCTTTTGTAACCCCGTGCAACATAATAAACTTGCCCTTACTTACAGCACATTCGTTTTGAGTAATTTTGTATATAGGGCAAGCACTTTGGCATAACCCACATTTTGAACATTTATTTAATTCTTCTTCAAAATCCTTCAGCCTTTTCATACTCAAATCATACCATAGTCAGAAAAGTTTTACCTTAACATTATTTAATATTAGAACATATAAATTAAATATTTTAGAAATTATGTCGATTACATAATTAATCTTAGTTAAAAAGGGTAATAAACATGGCAGATTCAAATTTTACATTTAATAGACCATACAAACCTTTTGGTTTTAACATTCAAGTTCCGGAAAGAACTCTTCAACAAGCCGGTGAAACTCTGGAAAATATTGTAAAGGCACCAACAGATCCTTTATTTAGCTTTCTTGAAGAAAATGAAGGAGTATTTAACGGAGATGTTGCATTTGAAATTAACAAAACAAATGCTCAAAACTTCACCATTGGCTCTGCTATGAGAATTGAAGATGAAAAAATAAATGGACGAGCCCCTAGTTTTGACATGCATTTTTAAATAGAAAACCTGTTAAATTCAACATTTTATATCAACAAATGAATGCCAAAGATTTGAAATTTACAATTATACAAATCTTTGGCAAAATTTTATACTTTAACAAATTATTTACCCAACTCATGAGCTTTCTGCGCAGTTTTTTCTAATACACTATAAAACAACTTATCAGAATGAGCTTCTTTCATTTCGCAAATTCCGACAAACGTACATCCGCCTTTAGTTGCAACATTATCAACCAAAGTTTGAACAGTTGTCTCTCCTCTATTAAAAATCATTTGAGCTGACCCAAGAGCAGTTTGGGTTGCAAGAATCAATGATTTTTCATACTCTAACCCCAATTGTTCCCCTGCCCTTGCCATATCTTCTATTACCTGATAAAAAAAGGCAGGACCTGAACCTGAAATTGCAGTTACAATATCCATCTGAGCTTCCTCAACCGTAATACACCGTCCTATAACAGACAAAAGACCTTCTATCAATTCCAAATCTGAATCAGCTGCTTTAGCACCTTTACACACACCAAACATCCCCAATTTCACAAGTGCGGGTGTATTTGGCATAACTCGTATTACTCTATTTTGAGGAATAATTTTTTCTATTTTTTCAGTACTAACACCTGCAGCAATTGATACTACCAGTGTTGACGGAGTAATAAAATCTTTTATTTCATTTAAAACATCAACAACATAATTCGGCTTTGTGGCTATAAAAACGATATCCGCATCTTTAACAAGTTTTTTATTATCAGAGAAAACATTTATACCAAGCCGTTCAGCTGCTGAAACTGCTACTTCTTCATTCACTTCGGATCCAGTAAGTGCGTAAAATTTTACTTTATCAGAAGATAATATGCCTTTAATTATTGCACTTGCCATCTTACCACATCCGATAAAACCTATATTTTTCTTCATAATATTTAACCATCCCTTCCTAATTTGTTGACTAATGAGTTTGTTTACTATAACATCTGAATTATACGACAAATAAATAGTAAAAGGAAATAAATTATGAGACGTACACTAGAAGGAACAAAAAGAAAAAGACAAAATGTAAGCGGATTCAGAGCAAGAATGTCAACTCCTGGCGGTAGAGAAGTTATTAATAGACGTAGAGCTCGTCGTCGCCACAAATTATCTATTACTGCTAAAAAACGTGCATAATAAACTTTTAGCTAGGATATTATATATTCTACTAATATTTTAAATGAAGCAAACCCTCTAAAGCTTACCTGCAAATACGGAGCGGTAATGTTACCAAAGCAGTATAGATTAAAAAAAAGATCCGCATTTAAAGCGACATATAAAGTTAAAAACTCCTCCCATAAGGGTGGAGTAACTTTGTTTGCAGGTATTTTAAAAAAAGAAAATTATCCGACCAAAGTTGGATTTGTAGTGAGCAAGAAGGTTCATAAACGTGCAGTAAAACGTAATCGCTTAAAAAGATTGATGAGAGAAAGTTACCGTATTTTATTAAAAGAAGGTAAGGTTGGAAATTCACAAAAATTTGTGTCATTAGTGTTTGTTGGAAGTGAAAAAGCTTTAAATAAGACTTTTTCAGATATCAAATCAAGTATCTATACAATGCTGGAGAATATATAAATGATTGAAGGTTTGTACGTTGATAATATAATGATGCACTCAGAAACTCGTGTTTATCCCACAGAACCTCAAATTACTGCAGGATTAATTGTAGGAACCCAATCTTTCTATAAATATTCCCTGAGAGAATCTTCGTACCCAACACTGTCTTTAGCTGATGAACTTGCAGATGCACAGGGAAATGTTATTCCTCCGGGCCACTATGAATTAGCATTGTCTGATGAAAGAGATTTTTTAATATTGATTCAATCCAAAAAAGCCATAGCTATTATTCCTGTCTTTAAAGTAGAAGTTGATATGTCGCAATATGCTATAGTTAGAGACAAAAAGGCTCTAAAAAAACAAAAAAAAGAAGAAAAAGAAATTGCAAAAACAAATGCCAAACGTGCGAAAAAAGGATTACCTCCTATAGACAAAGAAAAAGATGAAATTTATCAAGAAGCATCCATTGAATATATTAAATCCGGCGGATATTTTCTAATTAAATATGAACGTGGAGATGTCAGAGCATGGGGTGCTATTAAAGGTTAAAAATTTAATCATATATTGATTAATATTATTAAATAGATAATAATATACATATTTTTACATGGTATATATAAATGAGAATAAAAATATTAAACAGTAAAATAAAAATTTTTCTACTTACTATCATTATTTCTTTAAATTGTTTAGTTATAAATGCTTATACAATATATTCGCCTAAAATTATAAATATGGCCAAATATTCTCAATCCGGAAATAATACTAAAGCACTGGGAATTTACAAAACCCTATCAAATTCCGAAAAAGACGAACTCGTAAAATATCTTGAAAAATATCCTGAAAAATTTCCTCCAATTTTCTATATACTAGTCGCAGATTATATATATGCAACAGATAAAGATAAAGCTGTCTTATGGTTTTATATTGGTAAAATTCGTAGTTATCAAGATGTATTTATGTGTAAAGACAAAACATCTAGAGGACAATTAGTATTTTATCCGCAAATGGCACCAAAAACACTTCAGTATATGTCTCAAAAATCATCCGATACAAAATATACAACCAACATATTGCAGCAATTTCTCGATTGGGATGACGCACACCCGAATCGAATAAGCCCCATTTGGGCTTGCTATCATGGAATAGAAGCATATACTAAAAAACCTGAATTAGTACCAAAAGAAGAATACCCTAAAATAAAAAAGCAAATTAGAGAACAAATAGAAACAACAATAAAAAGCCATAAAGATTCAGAATAAAAAATACAGTCAGTAAATCTGATACAAAATAAGTTAACCTAAATTATTATTTTCTAAAATTCTTTTATGTTAGCTTTTGGAATACAAAGATTATCACAGAAAATAATATAAATTTCTTCTCCTTGCTTTGCATGATATTTTAATCCGGGAGTAAGCAGTCCTGATACCAAACCTATAAAACAACCAACCGGTAACCCGATAGCCGCAGCTCCAACAGCAATTTTATGAGGTTTTGGAATAAAAGCAAGCCCTGCTCCTGCACCAGTACCAATTGCACCCAACCCAAGAGTATAGGCAGTTAACTTACCTGCTGTCATCCAACCATTTTCTACAAGAGCAAAATCTTTTGAAAACGGTTTTGCTTTTATATCTAACTCTGTACCATCAGGTAGTATAAGTTTATTTATACTCACATAAACTCTGGCATTCTTATTCAGTTTTTTCTGAGAAGTTATTCCTCTAATATAACCAACAAATTTAGAATTCATTGGAATAATAAGGGTTCCGCATGATGTACAAATATCTTTTGGAACATAAAAAGATACACAATCACCTTCTTTAACACATTCAGACAAAAATTTGCATTCAAATGCAACTTTTATAACATTCCCTTTTGAGATTATATAATAATTATCAGTAATTCCAATATTGGAACAAGGAGCCTTAGAATGAGTTTTTGCAATAGTATCTGTAGAATTTATACATTCGCACCCCGAGTCATCCATTTCATTTGCAAATGCATTTAACGGGATTAAAGATAAATATAATAATACTATAATTAAAGATGCCAGTTTTCTCATAAGCATACTCTAACTGAAAAAACTTAAAAAGTTATTGCCTGAATGGAGTAAACTAAATTTCTATAAATTTAAGTAATAAATTACCATTTTATTATATTAAATAAAGATATTGTCTTTTTTCCCCCTTTTCGTCTTATTTTTAAAATTGTCAACCCAAAAATTTTATATCGCTTTGTTAAAGATTCATGAGAAGATATATCAATATCATGTTTTTTAATAAACTCTTTAGCCGTATTATGCGCATATACAGAATCTTTATTAACCTTTTCAGATCTTAATGTTACTGTAGATTTCGAACGACGCCAATAGTAATAATACACACCAGGAACCGTAATAAGTGCTTTTAGATAAAATAATATTTGTGGAGTAAGAATCAAATCTTCATAAAATCTACCTTCTTCAAACCTGAAATTTTGATTTATAAAAACTTCTCTTTTATATATTTTATTTACAACATAAGATAAATCAGGAACATCACAAAGTTTAAATTTTTCATTAACATCTTGACTAATTATTTCATTATCAAATTTTAAATAGATTTTTTTATTGAATTTACTAAGTCGTATAATACCTGCAACAGCAATATCACAATTATTGTTTTCAGCTGCACAATAAAGTTTTTCAAAATAATTATCATCAACCCAATCATCAGAATCCACAAAGCCGATATATTTCCCTCTAGCTATCTCAATGCCTCTATTTCGTGCAACTGATTGTCCCTGATTTTTTTGATCAATAAGAACAATTCTCTCATCTGAACTTGCATAATTTTCCAGTATACTTAAAGAATTATCTTCCGAGCCATCATTAATACAAATAATTTCAATATCATGCAAAGTTTGCTTTACGAGACTATTTAAACATCTTGATAAATATTTTTCAGTATTATAAACAGGTATAATAATAGATACTTTAGGATTACTATTCATTTCAAATATTTTTAACTCCTTTTGATTACACAACTATTCAAATTAAAAAATGATATTAAATATCATAAGATACAATATTTAATATCATTAATTATCTTAAAATACAATATTAAATTCTGTTTAAATTATAAAAAGTGATTTTTATAATAGTTATTATTGAGGGAACTTGATGAATGATAACGAAATAAAAAATTTCTTTGGCAAAAAAGTAAAAGAATATAGAGAAAGATTTCACTTATCTCAAGAAGACTTAAGTGAGAAATTGGGAATAACACAACGCCAAGTTTCAATGATAGAGCGGGGATTATCATTTCCCAAACTTGGTACTTTAAATAAATTATCAAAAGTTTTCGATTGTGATATTACAGACTTATTTGATAATGACTATTTACAATCAGAGAGTGCGCTGAAAAATAAATTAAAAAATCTTATAGACTCAAGTGATTATAACAAAATAAAAATACTATATTTGATAGCAAAAAACTTAAAATAATAAAACAAAAATGAAAGGGCTTGATTTTTGTTTTTTAGCGTTTAATAATGGGGTGTAAGAGAATTTATCGCGGGATGGAGCAGTCTGGTAGCTCGTCGGGCTCATAACCCGAAGGTCGTTGGTTCAAATCCAGCTCCCGCAACCATTTTCAAGGATGTGTTTCAGAATTATGTGTCATATGTGTGGCATTTAAGATATGAAACACATCCTTTATTTATGAATAAAATCCGCTCAAAATAAGACAGCCCCATATTTTATATAGGGCTATTGTATTTTAATGTCCAGTTCGTTGTCTATAGAATAAATTGTCAGTTGGACATACTCAATTTGCCAGATACAACTTGTGTCGCATTAGTAAATCCAACCTGCACAACACTTCCATTTTATTTAACAATAGAAGCAAATAGCAAAAAAGAAATTTAGCTGCTTTCTATATTATTAACACAGTAATAGAAAGGTTAATCATATGCCGTATATAGATGACAGGTTCAGAAGTGCAGATAGAAATATTAAAGCCGTTTCACCCCGAAAAATAGAAAAACATGCTACGGTTTCACTTCCACAAGAAATATTCTCAGAAGTTGAGGATATAGAAAGTTTAAAATTTAAATCTAATGTTAAGAGTGTGTATAATGATATTTGTAAAAAGATTGATTTAAACGAGCAAATCAGACCGGAATTAAAGTTTAAGACTCTCGGTGTAAGTGGTGCAGCAGGAGGGTTTGACGTTGTGGACGGTAAGATTTATTTTGATGACTTTTTTATAAAGGGGCTTGAAAAATATGATATTGCTTTTATAATAAGGCACGAGCTTGAACACGTAAAACAATTTCATGATATGGAAAGGATGCTCGGAGTCGAGAATTTTATGAAACTAATGATTTCGAAAATTGCAAGGACTCATGGGGATAAAACTATTAAAATTAATACTGATTATTACAAAAAAGTTGAGCAGGTTCTCGGGAAAATAGATAAAAATTCTCCTGATGGCATACGCGCACAAAAATATATTGATGCATTTAACAAATATCCAGACTTTATGACCCTCAGGAACAGAAATGATATCTGCGAGCTTAAAAAGATATTTCTTTTTGCAAAAGAATTTATTGTCAATTACAAATTTAATTTTTTGGAAACCAGTGCAAACAAAGCTGCAAAAAGGTTTCTGAAAACCTTTAAAGTATAGTTGTTGTAGTTTTTTGTCCAGGTTGATTTGTACGGCTAGATAGATTATTTTGGTAAAGTTGGCTTTGTGTGGGCGTTTTCGAGTCGAAAAAATTAAGTGTTCCCTAAAAATCAAACTGGAAAACTGGACTTTTCTGGACTGTACGGATAATTTGATTATTCCGGAATAGTCCAGTTCCGCAAAATTTTACGAAAAGCAAATTTTTTAGGTAAAAATTCAAGACAAGGTTGGAAATAAACTTCCAACCTTGTGTTTGAATAACCTTATCAATATAAAATTTTAATTATTACCTGTAAAATTAAGTGTTTCTCCGTCATCAGGGATTAACAGATTACCAATATTATTTTTATTTTTAAATTCTTTTAAATCTTCCCTTGTAACCGAAAGATGGCTGACTGTATCTAAATGACTTGCAATGATTTTTGCGTCAGGCGCAGCATCCAGAACATTTTTTACATCTTCAATATTCATAATTATGCGTTCACCGTTTAATAGAGTTGCTGCACAGGCGTTTACAACAATAACATCCGGAGAATACTTTTTCAGTGAAATATCAACTTCCTCACACCAAATCGTATCACCTGCAATATACAATGTTTTTTCATTTTGTGTTTTAAAAACCACACCCATTGCATCATAAGGCAAACCAACAGAATCGCACAAAGGTTTTATTATCTCTCTTTTGCCATGTTGGGTTCCAGTTTTGTATAGAGTTATACCATTATATTCCGTTCCGGATTCTTGTATAATCTCAACATTTGTAAACCCTTTTGAAATGACGTAATCTTTATCAATATCTGACTGTACAAAAACTTTTATATTTTTATCCAGTGCTTTTTCTGCAAATTCATCCCAATGGTCAGGATGAATATGGGTAATAATAACTGTATCAACATCAACAATTTTTTCAATGCCAAAAGGTAATTCCACTCTCGGCTGACGAATTTGTGAGTTTATGGCGCTATCAAACCCCGGCATATAATCTTTCCGCATAAGCCAAGGGTCTATTAAAAATTTTGTATTATTATATTCAACTATAATTGTTGCATTTCTTACTTGTGTAATTTTCATTTAGGTTTCCTCCTTTAATAAAGCAATTTTATACATTTATTATCATTTTGACAAGAATGCACTTTTTTGTATAATACTTACTAAAAAGTGAATTAGGGAATTTAATTATGGTAAAACATAAGAAAGAGGAATATAAATGCCCTCTTGAGGCAACAATGGAGATAATCGGCGGGAAATACAAAGGAGTTATAATCGGACACCTTATAAATAAAACATTGAGATATAACGAACTTCAAAAACTTATTTCTCACGCTACACCCAAAATGCTTATTCAGCAGTTAAAAGAACTTGAGGCAGACGGAATAATTAAACGGAAACTTTATCCGGTAGTGCCGCCAAAGACTGAATATTCCCTAACCCAAAGAGGTGAAACACTTATTCCGACAATTATTGAGTTAAACAAGTGGGGTATGAACTATTTAAAAGAAGAAAATATCCACTGTGCCTACAAAGGTGATATGGAGTAATACACAATTTACCCTAAAAAGATTACTTGACAATGAGTGAACGTTTTGAAATTTCAATTTGTTCATTTATTTAAAATTTTAAGTTTAGGTTGCCCAAAATAATCAAACCATCTATAACAAGAAAACAGTTCGATTATTTTTGAAAAATATAGATGTTTAGGGCGATTGAACGGTCGAAAAATTTAAGATGTGAAAAATCATCTACCCACATCATCAGAATACGCAATTATAAAAATTAACTACAATTTACGTAAACCAAATAAAATTTAAACTCGATATAGTTACAAAATAAATAAAAATTATTTCGCTTGCTCAAAACCAAGTTCATCTAATACTTGCTTATTTTTGTTATCATTAAAAACATTCTCAATTGAATTTTTCATAAATTTCATAAAACAAGGTTCTTGAGAAAATTCAAACTCCGCGTATGTTTGTTTTTGAAGAGCATCATTTTCTATATATGTATCAAGATATTTTCTATAATCTATATTCCCATCTTGTTTATAGTAACCGACATTTTGAAATTCTTCAAATGCTTTTTGAATTTTTGGAGTTAAACAACTATCAGCTTTAATAACCCCGAGGTTATGTGTAATTTTTGCAGTTAGCGCTTGAAGCTGTTCTCTATAAGATGCGCTAATGTGTGTAAAAAGATTATTAAAACCATCCATATCTTTATTGGCTAAAAGGGTTCTTGCTTTATTAAAAAATTCTAATTGTTCCAGAGTTAACTGTCCTGATGTTGCCATCTCATCCACTAAATTATTTTCAATCAAGTTTACGACGGCTGACCGTTGCGAATCGGTATATTTTTCAACCATAACATCTATAGCTTTTGGTGCTAAAGTTTCATGCCTTAGTATTTGAGTATTCTGTACATAATGCTGAAGCTCATGCCTTAAGGCAGAAAATATCTGCGTATTATTAAAATTATTACATTGCTCAGGATCAACAATAATGATATTTTGCATAGGAGAGTATGCCATAGGAGTTTTTACATTAATTGGTAAACAATATAATGCAGGACGAATTTCAGATGAAAAGCCCATTTTCCTTGTCAATAATTCATAAGAAGCTAAAAGAAAATCTTCTCCTTCTCCATATTTAGACAACTCTGCAATATCTTCCGCTGTAATTCCAAGTCTATGAGTTTTAAAATTCACGTATTCTTGAATAGAAATCTTATCTATCTTTTTTAGATTTTTACAAACTTTTGTATCAGGAATAATTTCTAAAAATTTTGCAGGTATTGACCCTTTAAAACTTGTATTATAAGAACCATAATAAGACACACGGTTTGACTGAATATTCATAAATTATACCTTTCAAAATTCTACTTATGAAATGTATAAAATAAGTAAATATATAAAATTGCCTTATACTCTAATATATTATTAAAATATTTTAACGACTCTACATTATTTAACAAAACTACTCAACATAAGATAATAAAACATCTATATAAAAAGTTTATCCAAGTTAATGAGCCATTATATTTGGTATACTTATCATAAACTTATTCTTAACCCAAAAAGCAAAGCAATACCATTTCTGCCTCCATTACGAATCATCCCTTCTAAAAAACCGGTTACTCTTTCTCCCCAGCGCTTTTGTACTCCAACGCCATATTGAACATACGGTTTTATTGATAAATCAGTAAGATAAACGTCATTGGCCTGAAATCTTGCATGGTCAATTATATTCCAAACCATTGATACCGAAAGATATGGTTGCAAATAATTTTTAAAATTACCTATAAATTTTATTCCAGGTTCTATATGCAGAGCATGTAAAGGTTTTGTATTTATGCTAACGTCAGATGCTGTTCTATAATTAAAGGTATTAATAAATGAATATGAGGTTAGTATACTTGGCTGGATAATCATTTTACCTTCAAAAACTTCAAAATTATATCCTGATTTTTGTGCAATACCTGTATTTAACATTGCAAACTCTTCATGCCCGAAACTCGTTGATGCTTCTGCAACATTTGCTCCCACATTAGCTGTCCAGGCAGAAAAAAATCCACCCTTATAAAAAACAGCATCTGCGCCAATTAAACCTCCGTTATTATAAATACTATTTCCTTGATATGTCTGATGAGAGCCGTTATATGAAGCATACGCGCCATATAGCATATACCAATCTCGTCTTAATTTTGTCAATTCGCTTTCACCACCGACCAGAGCACCGTACATAACATTTGAAACCCTTGGCCCATGACGTAATGGAACATTTTCAAATGTTGAATACGGTTTAAACCATATTCCTTTTTTTTGCTCCGGTATTACCAGTGGAGAAAAAGCAAATTGTCCGGCCGTATTTGCAGATTTATTCATTAGTGAAAAACTTTTCCTAATTCCTAATGGGGCAACCATAACCATATCTAAATTAGAAAAAACATTTTTATATGTTTCTAATTGTACTAAATAACCACCCAACTGAGTAGCTACCGCAGATGTAAAAATAGAAGGATTAAAATCTCCCCTTACAAAATTAAAATTACCATTAGTATTATCATAACTTACACGATAATTGTAAATAGGCGTTGAAAGAGTCTCCGGAATATAACGGACATAATCCTTTAAAACCGGATTCGCAAAATGAATGGAAATATCACTACTTTCCGGTGCGCCATAAAGAGATAACTTTTTCACAAACAATACACCACTGCCACCAAGATTTTCAGCACTAATTGTATCCATTATTTTATCATTTAAATTCGCATCAACAAAAAGGTTTGTCTGACCATTAATGTGCAAATTATTAAAATAAATATTATTTATCTCTTTATTTTCTAAATTAAAATTTATATTATTTCCCAAATTAGTATTTTTTGAATTAAAATAACTACCGCCTGCAAGCAGATTTACAGTGCCTTCCTCAAATATAAAATCTCCAGCAAAATTATTATTCTTCCCGCCCAAATTTAAGTTACCGGAATTACTTTTTATAATTTTTCCGCTGCCTGATATACCGCTTAGAATAGTATTTGAACCGCTGCCATTAAATTCAACAGTACCCTTATTATAAATATCATTAGATGTTCCATTATTTGTATTTGCTCTGAAAGTAGAATTCTCTATGGTTATTGTTCCATCATTACAAATAGCACCACCGCTTCCATCTACAGAAGAAGAGACGTTTTTATTATTTTCAATAATAGAATTTTTAATTGTAACTACACCATTTTCAGAATTATATAAAGCACCTCCACTACTTTCAAAAACAGACGATGCCGAATTATCAGCAACTGTAGAATTCTCTATTATTAATTTACTATTATTATAAATAGCCCCGCCTTTAACTAAACTCCCATCAACTCCTTGTATTGAATTCGAAGATACGACACTATTTTTCACTACCATATCACTGTCATTATAGAGCGCCCCTCCAAAAATTTGACTATTATTCCCTGCGTTTACTGCCGAATTAGTAATCATAGAATTATCTATATCTATAGATTTACTATTATAAATTCCGATGCCAAATATATTTGAATTACTGCCTGCTTGTACAGAACTGGAAGAAATTTTTGTATTCTTTATATTCATCTCTCCCGAATTATATATACTACCGCCATAAAAATAAGAATATTCACCACCACTTACACTATTATTATTAAAAATCGAATTAAATATATATATTTTATGACTACTATAAATTGCCCCACCATTTATCAAAGAATAATCCTGTGCTGAAGCATTATTATTCCTAAAATCAACATGATTTATCGATGCAATACCTTCGTTATATATAGCTCCGCCATAAACATAAGTACCTCTATCTATTCCTAAAACATAATTATCATCAAATTGAGTTCTTGAAATATCAATAACACCTAAATTATATAAAGCTCCGCCATGGGGAATAACAGAACCTTCCGAATAATTATTTTTCAAAACAGAATTACTTATTGTCATATAAGCATCCGTTCCAACATTTTGATATCCGTTTGCAATAGCACCACCATAAGATGAAGCTCCATCTGAATAATTATCCTCAAATAAAGCAGTATTAATATGTATAACCCCACCGTTTAGATTATATAAAGCACCACCTACAGCAAAATTGAAACCTGCAGCATCAACAAAATTACCATTAAAAACAGAATTATTTATATCAATAATTCCACCACTATTATAAACTGCACCTGCAAAATTTGAGTGGTTATACTCCTGTCCTTTACAATTTAATAGACTTACTTGATTAAATAAACTATCTTGATTTAACACAAAACCACCAAAAATATCATTACCATTAATAGAGTAATTGTTTCCTTCAAAGGTAATATCTAATCCGTAAAAATTATACCCTATTGTGTCGTCTGATGTCATATCATCCAAAAACTCTATAGTATCACCACTTATAGGATGAGAATTAATAAGTTCATCAAAATTTCTAACTTGAATATCATTTGCTTGAGCCTGATGTACACAAACCACTAACAATAGCACTAGTAATATATTTTTTGCTACTTTCATATATTTATAATTATTTTTTTAATAAAAACTTACTATTAGCTATTAAGATACTAATTACACACTAAGGACCTAAGTAAGTGTGGTATAATGCAAACATCTTACCTGCTGAGCAAACAAACTTCTTACAATCACACGGAATAAATTGCTCTATATATTCTGCTAAAGCATATTTAACTATACATTATAAGTATTTGCTATTTGTTCAATAATAATAAATAATGATTGTACCAAAAGGAGAAAATATATATTATGAAAATAGATATAGAATACCCGATGAGTATAGAAAAATTCAGAGAACTCTTACGAAAGTGTAAATATATTGATAAAGATTCTGATTTATTTATAATGTTTCATAAATTAGCACAAAGTGCTTTAAAAATAACAATGGAACTAAACAACAAATATCATACTCCGGATGAAATTGTAGAATTATTTACTGAACTTACAGGACATACAGTTCCAAAAAGCTTCCGTTTATTTCCACCTTTTTATACGGACTGCGGAAAAAACATAAAAATAGGTGAAAATGTTTTTATAAATGCTTGTTGTAAATTTCAAGACCAAGGTGGAATTATAATAGGAGACGGATGTTTAATAGGACATAATGTAACAATAGCAACCTTAAATCATGAAACTAATCCTGAAAATAGGACAAATATAATTCCCAGTCCGGTCAAAATAGGGAAAAATGTCTGGATAGGATCTGATTCTACAATATTACCCGGAGTTGAAATAGGCGACGGGGCAATAATTGGTGCAGGAAGCACCGTTACAAAAAACATTCCGCAAAATACAATAGTTGCAGGAAATCCGGCAAAAATAATAAAAAAAATTGATGTCAATTTTGATAAATAGCGTAAAGTATAAATAAATTTTCAATAATGTATAATTTAAATAATACATTACAGCATTGTAGATTCTCTTTAAATTAATAAAGCAGGTAAGCTATATAAACAACTACCTGCTTTATATTTATAAATTTAACAAAGTTGAGCATCACCCATGCCAAATTGTTTTAACGAATCCGTTTTTGCCTGAATACATATAAATTCAAGCTCGGTGTCTCCGATACTCTTAAGAGTTCTGGCTCCATCCGGCATTATTTTTACACAATCGCCCTCTGTAACTTTCACTTCATTACCATCAACAGTCATAATTCCATCACCCTTTAAGAAAATATAAATCTCTTCATTTTGTTTATGTTTATGACTAAAAGGTAAAGCAAAATCTTTTGGTACACAATTGATAGAAATTTCACATGATGACAATTGTAAAGAATCATGTAAAAATACTTTTCCATTTTCTTTGTTAATAATATTCGATAATTTTCCAACTTCTAATTTTTTGTAATTCATAATTATATCCTCCTTTTTACAACTCAAGTCTAAAATACTATCTTCTTTTTGTAAATTACGCACTTTTTTGTAACTACTATATGAATATTCTTTTTATGTTATATTTTGATAAGAGATTTAATATGATAAAAAAAGAAGAATTACCAGCTTGTCCTGTTGCCACAACAGTTAACTTAATAGGAAACAAATGGAAGCTACTAATACTACGAAACTTGTTTCTAAGACCTTATAGATTCAATGAACTAAAAAAATCACTAGAAGGAATAAGTCAAAAAGTTCTTACAGAAAATCTCAAAGATATGATTGAAAAAGGACTTATTACTCGTATTGAATATGATGAAAAAATTTTGCATACAGAATATAAACTAACAGAATTAGGTCAAAGTATGGCTCCCATTATGCAAGCACTTGAAAATTGGGGAAATATGTATCAACAAACAATTAATTCATAATTAAGTCGGAATTTTATAATAAAATTCCGACTTCGTATAGACATTTACAATTTAATTAAAACTTTTACCCAAATTGTAAGCTTGATTTATATATTCAGTACCATTAACCGCACCAGCAGGCCATAAACCTGAAGCAATTATCTGTCCTGCATCACTCCATCCCAGATAATTCAACAATGTCTCATAATGATTTATTATAGGTTTTGCTTCTTTAGCAGAAGTATCCGCATATGTCATAATTAAAACTGATTTTTTAGGAACATGAATTTGTTCATTGATTGCATAAAATCTGTCTATTACAGCTAGAAATATATTATAAAAAATATACCGACCATTACCGCTTACCACAATCAAATTTAGAAATTTAAATTTGATATCCATTTTTTTATATCATTAACATTAGCAGAATCTTCGTATGTTGTGTACCCTTCAATAACCTTAGCAGTCGGAGCAAGTTTTTGCATATCAGTGTATGTTGAAGATGCACCTCCGCCACCATGTGTACAGAATGGTACAATAATTTTTCCATCAAAATTATTATTTGATAAAAATGTTTTGACAGGTGATGCCATTGTATACCACCATACCGGCGTTCCAATAAATATTATATCGTATGGTTCTACATTACCATTATCTTTGAGCTCCGGATGTATACCATTCTGTTTTTCCACCTGAGCCTGATTAACAACGGTATTATAATCTTTTGGATAATCTTTTACCGGTTTTATTTCGAATAAATCACCACCAGTAACTGATTGAATTTTTTCAGCTGCAGCTTTTGTATTGCCTGAATATGAATAATAAGCGATTAAAACTTTTTTATCTGACATATCAATCTCCTTTCCAAAATTATTAGCAAAAACTTTATACATTCCTAATGCAAATAATACTATAACAATTGCGATAATAATCCAGATTTTTTTATTCATTTTTCACCTCTGAAATTTATTTATATATAAATTTTACAACCTGATAGCAGCTATCAGTCAATAGTTTTTTATTAAATTTTTATAAGTGCATTTATCTCATAAATTATTAGCCAATTGAATACCGGTTTAATAATTCACATTCACATCATTAAATTTTATAACCAAAGCAGGAGGGTATATTTATGAACAATATGTTTTGTTTTCAATGCGAACAAACAGCTTTTGGCAGCGGCTGCATCAAATCCGGAGTCTGCGGTAAAAAACCTGATACTGCAAATTTGCAAGATGAATTAATAAGTCTCGTTATAGAACTTGCGAATTGTTCCGAACAGAATAATGAATTAACAGAAATCATTATTACAGGTTTATTTACAACTATAACCAATGTGAACTTTGACAATCAGACAATTACAGAGTTCATTGAAAAAATTAAAAAATTCATAAAACGCGACGATATTTTTAATATAAAAACTGTATGGGAATCAGATATAAATACCCGCAGTTTAAAATCACTTATTCTTTTTGGATTAAAAGGTATGGCTGCCTATGCATACCATGCCAGAGTTTTAGGTTATAAAAATGAAACCGTCGACAGTTTTTTTTATGAAGGTCTACAGGCTATTACAAAAAATTTATCACAGGAAGAATTATTACATCTTGTATTAAAAACAGGTGAAATCAATTTAAAATGTATGGAAATGCTTGATTTGGCAAACACAAGTACTTATGGGAATCCTGTTCCAACTCAAATTAGTACCAATATTGAACCGGGTCCATTTATAGTAGTATCCGGCCATGACTTAAGAGATTTAGCGCTATTGTTAGAACAAACAAAAGATACAGGTATTAATATTTATACTCACGGAGAAATGCTGCCAGCTCACGCTTATCCAAAATTAAAAAAATATTCTCATTTTAAAGGTAATTTTGGAACAGCCTGGCAAAACCAACAAAAAGAGTTTGTAAATATTCCGGCACCAATATTATTCACAACAAATTGTATCATGCCAGTAAAAGAAAGCTACGCAGACAGGATTTATACAACATCAGTAGTAAGATATCCGGGAACAATTCATATTGACAAAGATAAAAACTTTAAACCTTTAATTGACAAGGCTTTAGAACTTGGCGGATATAACAAACTAAAAAAAATGACAGGAATAAATGGAGGAAATATTTTAACTGTAGGATTTGCACACAATACAGTATTATCGGTTATCAACAAAATCATAGACTCCTTAAAATCAGGAGAAATTAGCAATATTTTTCTCGTAGGCGGCTGTGATGGAGCCAGACCAGGCAGAAATTACTATACAAAATTTGTCCAGCAAACCCCGGCAAATTCTCTTATTTTAACCCTTGCCTGCGGGAAATATCGGTTTAATGATATTGACCTTGGCGACATTGGCGGCATTCCAAGACTTTTAGATATGGGTCAATGCAATGATGCATACTCAGCAATAAAAGTAGCCTCAGAATTATCAAAAGCCTTGAATTGCAATATAAATCAACTTCCATTAACATTTATTCTATCATGGTATGAACAAAAAGCAGTTTGTATTCTGCTATCATTACTATATCTGGGTATAGAGAATATTTTTTTAGGACCGTCTTTACCAGCATTTATTTCACCAGATGTTCTAAAAATACTTGTTGAAAAATTTAGAATAAAACTAACTACTGAACCCCAAAAAGACTTAGCAAAAATCTTACATAGTTAATTCTTGGCTAAATAAAAAACGGAGTTTTAAACTCCGTTTTTTATTAGTCATTAGTGAATATTTTCTTTATGTTCCTTGTGGAAAGTATTCCATTTAAAAGTTGGATATGCTTTACTCATTTCATCCCACGCTACAAAGACTTCATAATCTTGCATTTTAGATTTCCTATCGGTTTCCCAATGCTTTATATAATCGATGCAAGCATGGTCAATAAAATGCAATCTTTCTGTACATAAAGTTATATTTTTATCTTTCGGAAGTTTTTCTAATGCATCAATCAATGTAGGAAGCTGAAGAAAAGTTATATTTCCATGAATCTTTGCTATGATTCTATTTTCCTGTTCTATATTTTCAGTATCAATATCCACCTTTAAAACTTTATATGCGCTCTTTATAAAAGCACAGGCAAAGCCGATTAATATTCCCTCAAACAAATTAGTAAAAAGTATTGAGACAAGAGTAATAATATAAATTGCAAATTCTCCTTTGCTTAATTTATATATGTATTTTGCAGCTTTAACATCCACCAGTTTATAACCGGTATATACCAATATTGCTGCCAAAGCACAAATTGGTATATAATTTAAAACCGTAGGAAAAACAGAAACAAATATTAATAACCAAACCCCATGCATAACGGCAGACAACCTTGTCTGAGCATCAGCATTTATATTCGCTGCACTTCTTACTATTACTCCTGTTATAGGTAATCCTCCAACCATACCTGATAGAGAATTCCCTATTCCTTGTGCAATAATTTCTTTATCATAATTGGTTTTAGATCTATCACTCATTTTATCTATAGCAGCTGAAGTTAAAAGAGTTTCAGCACTAGCAATAAAAGTTATAACAAGAGCATTTATTATAATAGCAGGATTTATTAGGTTAGAAAATTCCGAAAGTTTTATAAAATTAATACCACTCCAAAAATTTGAACCTATTTGAATATAATTTATATCAAAATGTAACAAATTTGCTACAAATGATGAAACTATAATAGCAACAAGTGCCGCAGGAATTACCTTAATCTTTTTAGGCATATATACATTCCAGCCTAATATTATAGCAATTGTTAACAACCCTATTGTACATGCATGATGGTGATTAGAACCGTCAAAAGGTAACACTGAATTATATATTACACTGAATAAATCTTGAATATTATGTAAAAAATCATTTTTAGGCGTGCTATCAAGCATTATGTGAAATTGGGATAAAAATATTGAAATACCTATGCCGGCAAGCATTCCTTGTATAATAGCAGGAGAAATAGCTCTGAACCACTTTCCAAAAGCTAAAAGTCCGAAAATTATTTGTAATATTCCCACTAAAAAAATTATTAAAAAAAGTTTTTCAACTCCTAATTGATGAATTATATCCACTATTATGAGAATCAAACCGGCAGCAGGACCCGATACCTGAAGAGAATTTCCGGAAAATGTACCTACAAATATCCCACCTATAATCCCGGCAACAATTCCACTATATATAGGCAGCCCACATGCAATAGATATACCGATAGCAAGAGGTAAAGCAATTAAAAATACTATTATTGACGCCAATATATCCTTTTTTATTATATTAAGCATAGTTATATATCCCTCTAAGTTAAATTTCCAATAAAAATGTTATCATTTTAAATAAAAAAATACAATTAAGAAGTGTAAAGTATTTTGGATAATTATAAAAATCTTACAGGATTAAGTATATTAAGGAAGCTTTATTTTTATTCTCTCTGTATCATTAAAGTCAGACGGACGGGCTTTTTTTTCTGAAGAACCCAGCATTACAATCGCATCAACTTTAGCCCTGCTTCTTTTGCTATTTGCAGGAAATACCGTGATGTCTTTATATTGATAACTCTTAATAAGATTTGCAATACTTTTTCTATCCTCTGCGCTGATTTGCAATGATGAAACTTTTATATCGGATATAGAACCATCTTTATCAACATTAAACGAATAATAGAACCAAGAACCCTCTGGATATGTATCTAAAGATTTTATAGACATACTCCCATCAATAATTTCGTTAACAAAATTACTCTTCCATGTACTCCAATCAATATTCTTCACCATATATCTGTTCTGAGTCTCAGTTCTTTGATTTTTAATACGATTGTCTTTAAGACTGTTTTCTATATTTTTTAATCTGCTCTTTTGTTTTTCGTAATCAGAAATCTGCTTATCAAGTTTTGTATCTTGATAACTGCCCACATCTTCATTAGAAAAATCTATATCCCTATTGTGAAAATCATTATTTGACCGGGAAATGTTATTAGTATTATTCAGAGCAATATTTTGGTTTGCAGTATTTGTATTATTAAATTTTAAATCATTAGACTGAAGATTAATATTTTTATTAGACGATTGGAGCTGTTTATTCTGAATATTTGCCTGACTAAGATCAATATTTAAATCTTCAGTTTTTATTTCAGTATTTTCGTTATTAATAACAAGATTTTGATTTGTAAACTGAACTTTTTTTCTTGGCGAAGAATCATCCACTGCTAATACAAAAACTGTTACCAGCACAAAAATCAGTATTCCAATTGTTATCAAGCCTTTTTGCATTTTTCTAATCCAGAAGAGCTAATAACTCATTATAATTATTTATTTTATACATAGTAGAACTCAAAAGATGAGTTTCTGCAATTAACAGTGCCGTTGGAACAAGTGCAGTTACAAAACTCAGAAACATCCCCTGAATATCACCACCAATTTCTGTGATAAAGTACGACACATTCATTGTAAACTCTATTAAAATAATAAAGCATGCTATAAACATAACAACATTTTTTTCTCTATTAAGACTTCTCATAGAATCAATACCCAGAATAGTTACACCATGACTGTTATAATCATGGAATCCATCCATTTTTATAATTTCTGAGCCTTTAATTTGCTTTGCAATAGTAAATGCCCTTACAAATGAGAAAAATGCAAAGATAATTAAAAATGTTGCAAGAACAAGAAATATAGGACTAAATCTTAATCCTGAAATTCTCACCCAGTTTGCAGCTTCAGGGAAACATCCGGCTAAGGTATTAGACACACCATAAGCCAGAAAAGGCGCTGTTAATAACCCTACAAAAACCTCTATTATCATTCTTAACTGGCAATTAACAAGACTTCCTTTTACACTATTAATTCTATTTTCACTTAATTTATTAATAAAATTACCAATTAATGTTCTGTAACTTTTCATTACAGACTCAAAATCTTCTCGATATTCACAATTTGTTAATTCATATTGATAATTCTTTAATTGAAATTTGAAATATCCGCCTGCAATAGATACAGTAGTCAAAGCTCCTACAAAAAGCAATGAAATAAAAAATGATGCAGCTAAAAACCCTGGTATATCCTTGTAATAGAATAAATTAATTACATAAACTATAAACATAAATACAACAGCAACAAAAATAATACACTTTTGTGCAATATCAGAATCTCCAAGTCTCTTAGTTTGATTAAAATCCATAAGAGAATATACACCAAATTTTAAAATAAGAGCTATTGCCGCTACAATACCGGAAATACAAACAAGAAAACCGACATTTGTTGTAAGATTTAATACTGAAGATGAAGTATCAACTTTCAACCCCAATAAAAAATTTGTTATACCAAAAGAACATACTATAGAAAGAATTACCATAGCTGCATTAAGTATAAATGAAGTTATATTTGTTGATTTTACCGCATCTTTTAACGCTACTATTTTATAACCGATTTCTTTAATAATTGCAATTCTGTGAGTTTCAATATCATTATTAAAAGCCTCATTGGCAGTATTTTTTGTTGACGTTTGTATTGATTTATTTCGTTCAACTGTTTTTACAGGTTGAACTGGCTTTGATGAAATTGCATTATTAGTACTATTTTGAATCTGAACTGCCTGTGGAGCACTTTCAACCTGTACTGTTATAGAATCCGGAATATCGCCGACATTTACCGTAAAATTCGCAGGAACAAGAACTTTTGAAAAAACTTTATTATTAAATAGTGCATCCTTAGTATTAGTCGAATTAATCAAAACATAATTATTATATTTTTGAGTATAAACAAGTTTTATAATTGCACCGTTATTTATATCTTCTACAATAAAATCACAACTATCATTATTTCCGATAACGATAGTTGATTTGTTTGAAAATTCTTGTATCTTATCTAAATATTTGATTCTAACTTTCATGCCTGAAGTTCTCCCGTAAGCTTGCGAACTTATCTTCCTATTGCGGATAAAAATTTCCGAAGAGCTTTATTCGAAGCTACTTCCGTTCCTATAATTAAATTCCTTTCACCCAATACCGGTGTCAACTTTTCTTTTACAAGATCAAGCTTTTCAGGGTCAGCAAAAAGAAACATCATTGTAAAATCTCCTGTTTGATTTTTCACCTGTGCAACTTCATCTGGCAAAGTATCCCAATTAATTTGCTTATCCACACTTCCTTCATTTTCTAAATCACCAATAACAACAACGGCAGGAATATATCCTTCTTTTTTCAAATTTAGAGCATGATTGAAAGCCTTCTTTAAGGATAAACCATAAGCAGTTCCAAATTCCTTAGAATCAAGTTGGGTAAATTGTTCCATAGATTTTCTTACTTCAGCACTTGATTGTGGAGACCCTTCAAAAATTAAATATGCATCTTCAGAAACTCTGAGCATTTTTATATGATCCTCTGGATCCAACATTGAACATAGTTGACGAATAATCATTTTTTGTGCAGGTAATCTCTTTTGATTTGAAGCTGACGCATCAACTACAAAAACAACTCCCGCTTTATGAAAATCATCAACCTTGAGCTGTGATAAACCAAAAATAGATAAACCTATTATTATTATAAATACTATTGAAAACAGTATAATTTTTATCGTGTTATTCATAATATAAAAATACCATAAAATAAAAAAAATGGTAATCATATATATGATGTATTGAATACCTAATTATTTTACTTTTGGATTACATATCCCCAAACAGGTTTTGAATAATCTTCCATCAGACATATATATTTTATTTTTTTACCTCTGCGATGTAAACCTTCTAGCTTTGCATCCCCATACACTATTGAAGATATAAAAACTTTACCTAAATAATCTTCGTATTTATCTATGTACTCACTCTTTTGTTCAACATGTATACTCTTTTTATACTCCGCTGATAAATTCTGGGAAATATAATCAGTACAAACATTTGCATGTACAGGTAACTTACCAGCCAACATAAATAGTATTATAATATAGATTTTTTTCATATTCTAATTGTACCCTAAACCCAAGCTATTTTCAAAATATAATGAAGGCGAATCCTGTTCAAAACTCCAAGATTCGCCTTTCAAATCTATAATTAAACTTTGACCCTAGCTAAAATATCTTTTTAATAACCCATCAAAACCTTTGCCATGACGAGCTTCATCTTTAGCCATTTCGTGTACAGTATCATGAATTGCATCATAACCTAACTCTTTTGCTCTTTTAGCAATTGCAAGTTTACCTTCACAAGCACCGTGTTCAGCTTCAGCTCTTAGTTCAAGATTTTTCTTAGTTGAATTAGTAACAACTTCGCCCAATAATTCTGCGAATTTTGCAGCATGCTCAGCTTCTTCAAACGCATATCTTTTATAAGCTTCTGCTACTTCAGGATAACCTTCTCTTTCAGCAACTCTTGCCATTGCAAGATACATCCCGACTTCAGTACATTCGCCATTGAAATGAGCTCTTAAACCTTCCATTACTTCTTTATCTTCAACAACGCCGTCGCCTACATTATGTTCACAAGCGTATACTTTTTCACCGCCACCAATTTCTTTAAATGTTGTAGCACCGCAAAGAGGGCATTTTTCTGGGGCTTTATCCGCTTCGGTAGACCAACCGCAAACTGTACATACATATTTCATAATCTAACCACCTTTCTTTTTCATAAACATTTCCTTATTTCTTACATGCTAATTATAGCAGTCAAAATCAATTTTGTAAAGTGGTAATTATTTTCATTTTCTACTAATAATACAATTATACTTGCATTTTATTTAAATATCGGCTCCCCCGGAATTTTTAATTTTAGTTAACACATTTTTGGAACCATCAACTTCTTTCGTATAATTTAGAACAAATTCCGTAGCTTCCTGATCTCTTGCTATTGCTTCCTTCAGAGAAATAATATCCTCCATTGTAAATTTATTAATAGCTTGTTCAGAATTATCCAACAAATATTGTTTAAATTTTTTTTGTACTTGGTATTCAAAACCAGGCAAATCTGATTTTAAAGAAAACCATCTGTAAAAATGGTGAAGCATATAATACTTATCAATTTCACCCTCTCTTAGTACGAACATCGGTTTTGTCCTAAATTTTATTCCTTGAGAAGTTATTAGCGAAAGATAAAAGGCATTAAAGCCTTCTTGTTCATATATAAGACCTTCTTCTTCATGAATAAATGCAAGGAGCTTATCTGCATTTTTAATTTTATAAACAGGAGTATTAGCAGCTTTTACATAATTTAAAAGCTCTTCAGGATTACAATTAACTTTTTTTACAATTGCTTTAACATTACTTTTAACAAGCTCTATCAATCTTAGCGTTTCCGTATTTAGGGTAACATCAGCAGCAGAACCAAATATTATTTTCGATGTCTTGTTAGTAAAACTTCTTTTTGTAGTTTTTTTTAGTTTTTTTTGAAGCTGCTTTTCCTGTATAGATAAAAAAAGATACTTCAAATCTTTAAAAAATTTATTCATAAGCGTATTATAATTTATATATACAAGGATGTTTACATCTAAATATATGATTATGAATTTTATGATATAATCAACATTATATGAAAAAGTTTATTCTGGGTTTGCTACTGTGCATATTTATTCAGACAGCATCTTGTGGAATTGAAGATGTAAAAAAAGTCTATCTTCAAGATGCCATTGATGCAGCTTTAAAAAACAACATTGACCTTCAAGCAGCCCAGCTGAATATAAATATTGCAAAAAATAATATAAAGTCCGCTAACAGACTTCAAAACCCATCTTTTGACGTTTTTTATAATTTTGGAGCATCCGGCTGGACAGAACCACGCCAAATAGGTTTGAGTGAAACTGTTGAAATTGCAAAAAGAAAAGCCCGGAAGAATTTGGCACAATCTAACTTTAAACTTGTAGAAAAAAATGTAGGCTATACAAAATTCGATTTAAAAATGGATGTTAGAGAAGCATATATAAATCTTGTTGCTGCAAAATCCATCTTATATACTCTTGAACAACAAAAGTTATTACAAGAAGAACTTTTATCAATTGCTCAAAAACGTGTCAAATCAAACAAAGTACCGGAAATAGATGTAATTCAAGCTGAAATTGCACTAAACCAAATGATAACTCAGGTTAATACCGCAAAAGTTAATGTAAAAAGTGCTCTTTCGGATTTTAACAAAATAATCAATGATCCTAATAACATAACTTACGATAGCATGGATAAAATTTTCTCAGAAGAGAACAATTTTGATGAAATGTTAACTCCGGCTCCAGATACGGAATTTCCACCTATTTCAATAATTATTGAAGAAGCCCTTAAAAACAGATATGATATCCAAATAGCAAAACAAGAAATTGATGTTGCAGAAAAAAATCTTACAGTTGTTGCAAGACAACGTATTCCGGATATCTCTTTAAGTGGAGGATACGGTTATCAAATGCCTAAACATACTGATGACGGGAGATTTAACAGTGGAGGCTATGTTGGAGCAAGCCTTGTCAATATTCCATTATTCTATAACTATTCCCCTGAAATCCAAAACGCAGCACTAAAACTACAACAGGCAGAATTAAATTATAAATCGGTTAAAAACAAAGCAGAAAAAGATATAGCTGCAGCTTATGACAAATTCCTAACCTCTGCTGAAAATTTAAATTATTATGAATCTAAAATTCTGGTAAGTTCAGAGCAGCTTATAGAAATATCCAAAAAAGCGTATGAATCAGGAAAATCCGATATAACCGCCTTGATTGTTATGAAACAATCGTACAAGTCAATTATTGTAGGATATACCTATGCACTTACCGATTATTACAACAGCTGGACAAATTTTTTAAGAGAAGTTAATGATGAGACATTTGATTTATAATTTAAAATCCTCTTTGAGTTAATTTGATTTCTTCTTTCTGTTGCAAATCTTCGAGTATATCAAATTCGTTTTCCAGTTTAGTTAGCTGCAGATTTACTAAGTCCTGCGTCTTTTGAATAGAACTAATCTCTTCAACAATTCTAATAGATGAGGTATCAATATGGTTAAATGCGCATGATTTACTACATTTAGGGGCTTTTATATTTTTGTCAATCTCATTTGCCCAGAGCATAATCCGTTTGTAAGGGGCATGCAGAGGAACCGGTGAGACTCTTATATCAGGGATATTAGTAATTTCTAATTGTTTTAATTCAGCTTTTATTTCTCTTTGATGAATTTTACCAATATTAGTTAAAAAATTTTTCCTGCGATATTTCAAATTTTTAATTCTTTGTCTAGTATTTACATCTGTTTCTTCAACTCTGTTGATATTTGCTAAAATAAGAGTAAACCTATTCTCCATACTACAGGCATTTAGTGATAGCTTCTGTATCTCTTCATAATCTTTAATATTATATTTATCAAAAATGCCCGTTAACTTTTTATCAATTTCAATGTGAAATCCAACAGCATTAAGAGCATCATCAAAGTGCATCTCAGGTAACTTTGCTTTTATATCGCTGCATGACATAAATAAAAACATCACAACCATTATAACTTTAACCCAACGTGGAAGTGATTGAAATTTTGAATCAATTAAAGAATTTATTCCTGTCCACTGAATAAGAGCGAATGTAATAAGTATTGAAGTAGTAAAAGTACACCAAAAAGTATTAGGTATTACAAGAAATAATACCACTGCCAGAAAAAAATTTATATATGGTATTGCTTTAAAATTTTTATGTCTTATATTTTCCCCCAGTCTCTCCCTTCATTATAGAGTGTAACATGAACACTCTTTTTTATCAACTTAGTTGTAATTTGAACAGAGTTTACATACACAAAAAATAGGAGTTACCTGAATAAATAACTCCTATTTTAAAATATCTACAGAATATATTATTGACAAGTTATATAACTTAATAAAGTTCTTACACCTGCTCCTGTTGCACCTTTGCAAAACTCTTTATACGGTTTATCTAAAAATGCAGTTCCAGCAATATCAATATGAGCCCACTTTACGCTATCTGTAACAAATTCTTTTAAGAACATACCAGCAGCCGAAGCTCCACCATTACGAGTACCTGTATTTTTCATATCCGCAACATCACTATTCATATTATCTCGATATTCTTGCCACATAGGGAGTTGCCAGTATTTTTCACCTGAACATTTTCCAACTTCAATAATATTTTTAATAAATTCATCATCATTACCCATTATACCTGCTGCTGCAGTTCCCAATGCTACCATACAGGCACCTGTCAATGTTGCGATATCTATAACCTCATCCACTCCAAGTTCACAGGCATAACACAATGCATCCGCCAAGGTTAATCGTCCTTCGGCATCAGTATTATCAACTTCTATTGTTTTTCCGTTTTTTGCAGTTAAAATATCTCCCGGTTTATATGATGATGAAGATGGCATATTTTCACAAGCCGCAATGATACCGTGCACCTCCACTTCAGGTTTTAATTTATTTAAAGCTTTCATTACACCAATAACACAAGCCGCACCAGACATATCATCCTTCATATTTAACATTGAAGCAGGAGGCTTTATATCCAACCCACCACTGTCAAAACATAATCCTTTACCAATAATAGCAATTCTTTTTTTAGGATTGTCAGAAGTATATTTCATGTGAATAAACTTAGGAGACTGCGAACTACCTTTAGCTACAGCTAAAAAAGCCCCCATTCCCATTTCTTTTATTTTTGGTTCATCATAAATTACAGTTTTAATACCTTCTAACCCTTGAGCAATTTCTGCAAGTTTAGACGGAGTAGCAAACGCAGCCGGCTCATTTGCCAGATTACGAGCAAGCTTAAGTGATTCCCCAATAGTATTTGCCAACTCAACAGCCTGCCCTGAAACATTTGAAACATAAACTTCAGATATTCTATGCTCCTTTTTTGTTTTATATTTATCAAAATGATAATTTGCTATTGATAATCCCATAATCGCAGGAATAATAAACTCATAATCTGTAGAGAAATCAATAGCCACACTTTTTGCCTTCAATTCAATACTCTTTTTTATAGCTTTTGCAATATTTTCACGGATTATATTATTATCCATTTCTTGTTCTTTACCTAAACCTATCGCTAAAATTTCCGTTGCCGGATATTCTTTTTGAGTATGAATTACAAAAATTTGACCAGGTTTCCCTTCAAAAGATTTTGGAGCAAATCGATTTACTAACGCATTTGAAGTCTCTTTACCCTCAAATTTATTAATAATCAAAACATCACATAAAATCTCTTTTGCATTTTCTACAATTTTAATTTCCATATAAATCTCTCCTTTACAATGCAATTATAGCACTGTTTTTATATATGGAACTGGTACAAACGATTGAAACTTATTTTTTAGCAGAGGAATTTAATGTATTAATAGCGAATGAACGTAAATCATAGGCCTGAGTATTTTTAGGATCCATCTTTATTACTATATTCAAATCATCAATCGCTACAAGATAAAGTTTTAATTTGCAAAATATTACAGCACGTGTAAGATACTTTTCTGCATCATTAGGGTCTAATTCAATAGCTTTTGTCAAATCTTGTTCAGCTTTTTTTAAATCTCCATCAGTCTTACTGATGAGAGCTCCTCTTTCTGCATAATAATCAGGATTTTTTGGATTAATTTCAATAGCTTTTGTAAAATCATCTATTGCAGAAACATAGTGGTCTAAATTGCTCTCAGCAATTCCCCTATCATAATACGCCAAATCATTATGCGGATTAACCTCAATTTCTTTTGTAAAATCTAAAATTGCATCCTCATATTTTTTTAAACCTAATTTAGCAAGACCTCTATTGTAATAAGCTTTTTTGAAATTTTTATTAAGTTCAATAACTTTCGAATAATCAGAAATTGCGCCACTATAATCGTTTAGGTAATATTTAGCAACTCCTCTATTGTTATAAGCATCAACATTATCTTTATCAATTTCGATAACTTTTGAGTAATCCTCTATTGCACCTTTATAGTCTTTTTTATTACGTTTTGCAATTCCTCGGTTATAATACGCTGTTTCATTTTTATTATCAAGCTCAAGCACCTTTGAGAAATCCTCAATAGCAGAGTCATACTGCCCGAGCAAAACCTTTGTCGTCCCTCTGTTCAAATAAGCATTTATATTTTTAGGATTAACCTCCAGCTCCTTTGTATAATCATCTATTACTTCATCATAAGCTTTCAAATTTGATTTTGCTATTCCTCGATTATAATAAATATTTTCACGATTAGGATCTATTTCAAGAGCTTTCGTATAATCTTTTACAGCATCTTTATATTGCCCAAGCATATACTTCGCATTTCCGCGCTTTGTATAAGCCTCCGAATTTTGAGAATTTAGAGCAATAACTTTTGTATAATATTCGATTGCAAGCTCATATTGTTTCATATCAAAACTGGATGTTGCTACATCAAAATAATAAGCTTCTTTTTTTTCCCTTCTGGAAAATAGTGAAATCTTCGCAAAACAAACAGGCGTAAAACATGAAGTTTCACCTATCAATAATCCAAGTAATATTGCGCTTGTTAATATTTTCTTTTTCATAACCGAATTTCCAAAATTGCAAATATAATATGCAATGTATAGTTAGATTATTATAAACATACAAAAATGTCAAAAATAAGGATTTCAAATAAAAAATAAAGGCACTTGTCCTAATAAAATATTTGAGGCGGAATATTCCGCCTCAAATATTTTATACCTTAAGATTTCACTAGCTTTGACTTGTAGCAAAGCGAAAATCTTCCACCCAAACCTTAAAACCACCTTCCATAAGCATTGTAGGATACCCATACTCAGCAAGAATAAGACACGCATTATCTCCTAAATGACATTGCTGATTATAACAATATACTATTGTAATTTCATCTTTTGACAGCTCTGTAAGGCGCTTATCTAATTCATCTTTAGGTATTGATATTGCCCCAGGGATATGTGCAATATCGTAATCAGCTTTCAACCTTACATCAACAACTTTTACCCCGCCTTTTTCCATAAAATTCTTAAGCTCAACAGGTCCAAGCGTATAAGCAAGTCTTTTTGTAAAAAAATCTTCTGCTTTCTGGGTATCCTGCCTTATTTCTTTAATTTTTTCATTCATAAAATATATCCTTTCTTTTATTACAAAGAAAGGATATATCAAATTTCTAAAAAAAACTTCAGCAATTGGGGTAATTGCTTTAGTTATAAAGTGGGGTAAATGAAAGAGTTAAGTCTTTCTTTTTGACCACTATGCCATATATGGCAAGTGTATGTAATTAGATTCGGTTTGGGCTGCACGCCTTTTTGGAGTGCATAGTATATTATAAGCCTTTACAATATTGTACCCTATAGCTTTCAATGGGTTAGATTGAACAGGGTCTGCTTTTTGTGTAATAAATAAATCTTTTTCAAAATTGATTTTGTTTTTTGCATTTTTGTCTAATGACATTAAACCAACTTTAGAATTATTATTTATATTTCTTTCATTGAATGAAATTTGTCTTTGTGTATTTAAATTTATAGGATTTACTGTAATCATATCTATTACCTCCTTTGTTATTAAGTGTTCATTTAACACTTCATCTAACACTTTCACTATAAACTATAAAATATTTTTTGTCAACCCTAATTGTAAAGTTTTATGAACAAGTTTAAAACATAGAAAAATAGTGCATTTGAGGATAAAGTGCCCAAAGTACACTTATTATTGAACCTTAGAGACATTTACTTACCTGTAAATTTATATTGGATAATTAGTTTTTCAACAAATAATCCCCCAACCGGAGGATTATATTAGCATAATGGCTAATTGTAAAAATTCGACGAAACAAGTTTAATATAATTAATCTTTTTCATACTTCCAGCTATTCTTAATTCCAACGAGTCTCGATAGAGACTCTTTTTTTATTAAAAATAATAAAATTTTCCACGCAAAACCGTAATAAACAGACATAAAAACTGTTAAAACTCTTTATTAGAGCAACTTTAGCCTATAGATAAAGAAAAGATAAAGATTGTAAATCTTACACTTGATTTCATGACATATTTACTGTAAAATGTAATTGTGATAAATTTCACAAATTATACAGACATTAATATTAATAGTAAAATGCTGTGGTATAAAAAGGAGAAAAAATATGACAACAAAAAGCAAAAAGACTGTTGAAAACCTGGAAAAGGCTTTAACTAAGTCTGAGTTGGTTGACAACGCTGAACATTTAGAATTACTCATTGAAAGAGTAAAAAAAGCTCAAAAACTTTATTCAACTTTTTCTCAAGAACAAGTTGATAAAATTTTTAAAGCAGCTGCAACAGCAGCAGACAAAGCTCGTATTCCTCTAGCAAGAATGGCTGTTGAAGAAACAGGTATGGGTGTATTAGAAGACAAAATTATAAAAAATCACTTTGCTTCTGAATACATTTACAACAAACACAAAAATGCCAAAACTTGCGGTATTATTAAAGAAGATAAGGCAAACGGAATTAAAATAGTTGCAGAACCTCTTGGAATTCTAGCAGGTATTGTTCCTACTACAAACCCAACATCAACTGCTATTTTTAAATCATTAATCGCCTTAAAAACAAGAAACGCTATTATATTTTCACCACACCCTAGAGCTACAAAATGTACTATCGAAGCTGCAAAAATCGTTTTAGACGCTGCAGTTAAAGCTGGAGCTCCGGAAGATATTATCGGATGGATTGATGTACCATCAATTGATTTATCAAATCAATTAATGAAACACCCTGATATAGCTTGCATTTTAGCAACAGGTGGTCCAGGAATGGTTAAAGCTGCATATTCTTCAGGAAACCCTGCATTAGGTGTTGGACCTGGTAATGCTGCAGCTGTTATTGATGAAACTGCTGATATCAAAATGGCTGTTTCTTCAATACTTATGTCAAAAACTTTTGATAATGGTATGATTTGCGCATCAGAACAGTCTGTTGTTGTTGTTGACAAAATATACGAAGAAGTAAAAAAAGAATTCATATACAGAGGTGCATATCTAATTAATGAAGCTGAAGAAAAGAAAATGATAGATCTTCCATTCATTGATCCTAAACGTGGTACTGCACACCCTGACATCGTAGGACAAAGTGCACATAGAATTGCTGAACTTTCAGGCTTCGAAGTTCCTGAAACTGCAAAAATTTTATTAGCTGAAAGACCTGCAGTTGATTGGAACGATCCATTCTCAAGAGAAAAATTATCTCCTGTATTAACAATGTACAGAGCTAAAGATTTCGATGAAGCAACCGAAATGACTTATGAACTAGTTTCTAAAGGTGGTGCAGGACACTCTGCAGACCTTTACACAGATACTCGTCATCAGGAAAGAGTTGACAAATTTGCTGAAAGAATGCCGGCATGTCGTGTACTAATTAACTCTCCATCTGCTCAAGGCGGTATCGGTGATTTGTTTAACTTTAAATTAGAACCATCTCTTTCTCTTGGTTGTGGTTCTTGGGGTAAAAATGCCGTTTCCGGTAACATCGGTGTTGAAAACTTATTAAACTACAAAACAGTTGCTGAAAGGAGAGAAAACATGTTATGGTTTAAAGTTCCTCAAAAAATCTACTTTAAACGTGGTGCTATTGATTTAGCTCTTCGCGAACTTGAAGGAAAGAAAAGAGCATTTATTGTAACTGACAGATTCTTATTCAATTCAGGAGCTGTTTATAATATTACAAATGTCTTAGATGAAATCGGTATTGATTATCAAATCTTCTTTGATGTTAAACCGGATCCAACATTATCAACTATTAATCAGGCAATGGAAATGATTAGACCTTACGAACCTGATGTAATAATTTCTTTGGGTGGCGGCTCTCCTATGGATGCTGCTAAGATTATGTGGCTATTATATGAACAACCTGAAACAAATTTTGAAGATATTGCAATGAGATTCATGGATATCAGAAAAAGAATTTGCAGAATTCCTGATTTAGGTAAAAAAGCTACTATGGTTGCTATTCCTACAACATCAGGTACAGGTTCAGAAGTTACACCATTTGCTATCATCACAGATGATGAAACTCACGTAAAATATGCAATCGCAGATTACGCTTTAACTCCAAATATGGCTATTATAGACCCTAACTTTGTTGATGGTATGCCAAAAGGCTTAACTTCAGCTTCAGGTATTGACGCTTTAGTTCACGCATTAGAAGCTTATGTATCTTGTATGGCTACAAACTTTACAAATTCAAATGCATTGGAAGCTTCAAAATTAGTCTTCAGATATTTGGAAAGATCATATAATGAAGGTGCTAATGACCCTATGGCAAGAGAAAAAATGCATTATGCAGCAACAATTGCAGGTATGGCATTCGCTAACTCTTTCTTAGGATTGTGCCACTCTATGGCTCACAAATTGGGCGCAATGTTCCATGTTCCACATGGCGTTGCAAATGCACTTCTTATCAGACAAGTTATTAAATATAACGCTGTAGATTGTCCGAAAAAACAAGCCATTTTCCCTCAATACAAATATCCTAATGCTAAGACAAAATATGCTCAGGTAGCAGATGAATTAGGTTTGGGCGGCAAAAATGACGACGAAAAAGTTGAATTGCTAATTGAGGCAGTTGATAAACTTATGAAAAATATCAACTTACCAAATTCAATTAAAGACTTTGGAGTAGATGAAAAAGACTTCTACGAAAAACTTGACGAAATGGTTGAATTAGCATTTGACGATCAATGTACAGGAGCTAACCCTGCATACCCTCTAATGTCAGATATTAAACAGATTTATATCGATGCATTTGAAGGTGTTGTAAGAGATTATTATCCTACAGCTAAAAAATCAAAATAATTTGATTTGATACAACATTCAAAAGCGACAGGCATTTCCCTGTCGCTTTTTATTTTGATTAAATGCCTTTTTATTAAGCTTTACCACCTTTAGCTGCAGAAACAGCAAGAACTTTTTTCTTTTTCTTTTTAGATTCAATTATACTATCCATATTGAATCGAGAAAGTTTTCGATCTGCCTTATCATCAGTTATAGTAGTTGCATTCACATTGGCATTCGTTGAAGCTGAAGCTGCAAGAATATTAGTATCTTCAGAAGTTTCATCATCTTCTTCATTAACTACCGCAGGAACTTCATTAGATGTGTCTTGAGTTTCAATATCAATATTGTCATCAACCCCAAGAACTTCTTCTTCCGGTTGTGAAATCATATTAATACGATTGTTATTATTTGTAATAATTGTGTTAATTCTATCTGAACCGGATTCAAGTTCAGCTTTTACTGGATTTATTTCATCTGTAACTTCATCCGGATTTGCGTTTTGAATAGAAGAATTAAGATTTTCAAATTGCTGTTGAAGACTAGAAAGTTTAGTCATATTATTTTTAAGAATTTCATCAACCTTTTCAGAATTATCTGCAGCTGTCTGATTAGCATTTTCAAGTGAATTTATCTGTTCAGCCAAGTTCTCTTGAGATGTTTTAGTATCTTGAGCAATTATCTTAGTATTTTCCTGTTTTGCAACCTCTTCAACATTTTCTTCCTGAGTTGTTGAAGTTTCTCCGGTTGTTGATGTTGTATTTGTTTCCTGAGTTGTTGAAGTCTCGCCGGTTGTTGATGTTGTATTTGTTTCCTGAGTTGTTGAAGTCTCGCCGGTTGTTAATGTTGTGTTTGTTTCTTGAGTTGTTGAAGTCTCGCCGGTTGTTGATGTTGTATTTGTTTCTTGAGTTGTTGAAGTCTCTCCGGTTGTTAATGTTGTGTTTGTTTCCTGAGTTGTTGAAGTCTCTCCGGTTGTTAATGTTGTGTTTGTTTCCTGAGTTGTTAATTGCATTGCTTCTGAAGATTTTTGATTTTTATCACTTGCAGACTGAGAAGCTGCAAATGCAATATTAGTCGGCTTAGCAGCTCCGACTTTTGCCACTGCTTGAGTTCTTCCTGTAGCCAATGAATTTTGCTGAATTTGAGCAGTAGAAGATTGTATACCGTTGTTTTGCAAAGCATTAACTTGTTGTGCGGATATAGATTCTGCGGCATTTTCACGTGCCCCAATATTTGACTGATTTACATAATTATTAGCACCAGTTGTATTTGCTTCATTTTTTTGTATTGTAAATGTCTTTTGTTGCTTATTTTCAGCAGAAGTAGTTGCACTAGTTCTTGATATACCTGATGTTGAAGCTTTTACAGTTTCATTTACCTGATTAGAATTACTAGTTGTATCATTCTGAATTGGCTCATTTGAATTCTGAGAAGATTTCTTAGTATCATTCAACGGATTACTCAAGTTAGTAGGACCTTGAGGAATATTATTAATATCTTTAATATCCTTAAATGTCATTACTTCAGTTCTTGAAGTAGATAAATCACTATTCATAATATTATCTGAAGTATTGTTCTTTTGGAATTTTGGACCACTGTTTGCAGGATCAGGAGCAACAATTTGCTCTGATTGAGTTACTACATTATTTGCAAGTCTTAAAGCTTTATTATTAGCATTTGAAGCTTTTAAAACATCAGCATAAGTCTTATCGTGCTCTTTTATATCATCGGATACATCACCGCTAGCCACAAGTCCGACAGTACCAGAAGCAATTGCTCCAGGGCCCAAACTAAGCTGCAAAGATGCAATAATAATCCATTTTGTGGCAAATGCAACCAAAGCCGCACCAGTAGCTGCCGTTGGAGGGAATGATGACATTGCAATTCCGGTATGCAACAAAGGTACAGCTACAGCCATATTATATGCTCCCATCGCAGTAGTCATACCGCCACAGATGATTGTGTTACGTTGAACCTTTTTATTATTTGAATTTCTCTCATCAAGACTAGCATTTTGAGCTTTTAATGATTTTGCTGACTTTTGATTTGCTGCAACTGAAGATTTTGCTTTAGCTATTGGTTTAACAAGTGAAGCCATGATTTGTTGGTCAGCTGAAGATAAATAATTTAACTGTTTCATCACAGCATCAATTTCAGGAGATTGTTCAGGAGTTTGTTGTTCTGTTTCTTCTTCTTGAGTAGAATTTACTCCTTGCATATTAGCCATAGTTCCGGCTGCAACTGTCGTATTTGCTGCATTATTTTGACCATTGACAGGATTTTGTGAAGCAACAGAATTAGAACCTGCTTGTTTTTGCGCTTTTTTCTCCATTTCCTGTTGTGCCGCAAGTTGTTTTTCTTCTTCAGCAGCCACAAGCATTTCTAATTGAGCAGAATATGCGTCTGCCCTTTGCACAAATTCTGCATGCTTTTTCTCTATTCTATCTGCATCTCTTGAAACCTTTTGAACTTCTTTATTTGTCTTTTGTAAATCTTTTTCTAATTTCTTTTCTGTATTATTAACATCTTTTTGTTTATTTCTAAGATTTGCCGTTGAGATTATTGATGTAGTTGTTGCCAAAAGCGCCAATTCAGGTCTGCCACCCAATGGTAATACGAAGAAGTTAGGATTTTTACCTCCATTACTAACTTCAGTATCTTTATTACCTGTAGATTTTGAAACGTTACTAGTGTTATCACTATTTTGAGAATTTTTATTTACTTGTTGGACGGGTTGATTAACAGCACTGTTTGTTGCAGCATTCTGAGTTGAATTTTCATCCTGAACCTGCATTTTTTTACTCTCATCATTATTGCCATTTACACTTTTTACATTTTCCTGAACTCTTTTAGCCTCAGTTGTATATTCTGTTGCAAATTGGTTCAACTCAGTGCTTTCAGGAGTATTCATATCAGTAATTATATCATCTGACTGTTGAGCCAACTCTGTACCTGCATCTAGCGCAATTCTTTGTATGGTAGAGCCAGGAGCACCGTACAATAAATCTGTTAAAAGACCGGAGTTTGAATACACAATACCTGATGTATTATAAGTCTTTTGTTCTGAATTATAATTTACTTGAAATCCTGCAAGATCATTTGCAGCCTTAATGGTATCATTTGCTAATGTAATATTATCATTTGCACCAGTCATCAACAAATTCATTGATGATAGTAAATCATCCAAATCTTTACTGTCAACCTGAATATCATCCATTATTGAACTCTCATTACCCAGCATCCTGCTCAAATCTTGATATCTTTTTCGTTCTGATGCTGACAATGAGCCATTTTTACTTTTTTCATCAAGTTTTTTCCATTCATTAGTAAGATTGGTAATCTCTTTCATAGAATCTTGATAAGTATTTTCTTTTTCTTGTTTGATTTTAGAAGCTTTTGCTTTTAAGGTATTAAACTCTTCTAAATTCTTTTGAGCTTGCTCCTCTGCTTTTTCACTTTTTGTTGTGTATTCTTTAGCTTTTTTTTGCAAGTTATTTAAATCAAAATCTCCGGTAACTTCATCTGTTGAACTGCTATCATCTGTTTCTACACTACCTGTAATAACTTCGTAAGCAGTAACATCGGATTCTTGCTGAGCATGCGCCCATAATAAAACTTCTTCAGGAATTTTATAACCATTATTCTCCATTTGAAGAATTTCTTCATAGGAATAACCGGCCCAATCAGAGTCTTGAATAGGACAGGCTGCAGCCATTTGAGCCAATCCAAGCCCATATTTTCCGTTCATTTCTTGTAAGTCAATATTTCTGGCATATTCAAGATAAAATTCATCTGAATATTTATTCCCGTTTTTTGCTTTTAATTTAAGGGCATATTCAACTACACGAGGATTATACTGAGCAGCTAAATCCGCATCAATAGTAACCCCAGTTGTATTATCTGAGGTTCCTAAATTCGAATGTTCTTTTGATGAAACTTTCACTATATTTGCCCTTTATCCATTAAAGTTATACATATAGAATTATCGGAATTTTCACCAAAAACTTTAGTTGAATCAGGTAAATATTAAAGCTATTTAACAATTTGTTACACAAAAAATAACATGGACAATGCCCATGTTATTTTTCAAAAATTTATACAAACAAATTAAATATGCTTTTCAATGTTGGAAATAATTGTAGATTTTGGCATTAAACCGGTCATTCTTTCAACAGCTTCCCCTGATTTGAAAACTAAAAGACTAGGGAGTCCGCTGATGGAATATTTCTTTGCAGTTTCTAAATTTTCTTCTGTATTAACTTTCACAAACTTAACTTTTCCATCATAGGATTCAGCAATTTCATCTATAACCGGCCCGAGCTTTCTACAAGGTCCACACCAAGTTGCCCAAAAATCAACAACGACAGGTATTGAAGAATTTACAACTTCTTGTTCAAATATTTCATCATTTACATCAATTACATTTGCCATAATTTTACCCCATAAAGTTAACTAACACTTCATATTCTATCATGGAAAAAATTTTTGTGCTATCATCTATATAGCACTAATTAGGACAAAGAAATGGCAAGAAAAAAAGTAATTGAGATAGTTTTAGACACTGAAACAACAGGATTAGATTACACTAGAGAAAAAATGGTCGAATTTGCGGCTTTACGTTTAGAAAATGGAAAAATAAAAGATGAATTTCAAACACTTATTAATCCGCAACAACATATTCGAAAATCAAGTATTGCAATTCACGGTATCACTGCTGATATGGTAGCAGATGCACCTACAGAAGAAGAAATAATGCCTGACATTCTGGAATTTATTGGAGATTATCCCATAGTTGCACATAATGCAATCTTTGACTATACATTTATAAATGAAGCATCTAAAAGAGTTACAGGTAATGAAATTAAAAACGAAAGAATTGATACTCAACAAATGTTTAAAGAGGTTTATCCTGAACTTGAAGCCCACGGGTTAAATGCTCTAACCGAAAAATTTAAAGTTGAATTAAAAGATCACCATCGTGCAATGGGTGATACTATGGGATTAGCTTTAGCTTACCCAAAATTAAAAAAGCTTTACTTACAAAAATTCGACTGGGAAAATAAACAGCTGGATAATGTTGAATATTTATTTGAAAGATTTTTGAGAATACAACAAACAATAACAACCCTCCAATCAGAACTTCAAGATTTAAAGTCTGTTTTTAAATTATATTTTGAACAAGGAGGAGAACCTATCACTTCTCAAGAAGGAGATATGCTTATATACAATTCCAAACAAACTTTTGGATATGATTTTAATCAAATAAAACCTGTACTAGAAGAAATAGGTGCTCTGGAAAAAGCAACCAAATTAAATACAGGATTTATTGACAGATTAGTTAATGGCCATAGTTTAGACGAAGAAAAAAAAGAAATTATTAAAAACGCCAGACAAGAATTAACAGAAACCAGAAATATTCAAGTAATTAAGAATAAATAGGAGAATAAAAATTATGTTAAAAAGATTAGGGGCATTTTATAAAGAGCCTCCAATTCAAGACACTATACAAGATTCTGAAAAAGTAGATTCTATGTATAAACATTGGAGATTAAGAATATTTTATGCTTGTTTTATAGGTTATACAATATTCTATCTTTGCAAAAAAAATATCGCAGTTGCACTACCTGGAATTATGAAAGAATTCGGATATTCTGCAACGGAATTAGGCCTGTTAGGCAGCTCTCTTTACCTAACTTATGGTATTGGTAAATTTGTAAACGGAGTTTTGGCTGACGGCTCTGATGTAAGAAAATTTTTGCCTACAGCACTTTTAATGACAGCACTTGCAAATATTCTTTTTGCTCTAGCTCCAAATGCTGTAGCTATACTCGGACTAAGTACTAAAATGTCTGCAATAGTTTTACTATGGACTTTAGCATTCTTATGGGGTGTAAGCGGATGGTTCCAATCTGCCGGATTTCCTGCTGTTGCGAAAAGTTTAACATACTGGTATTCAAACTCAGAACGTGGTACTAAATGGTCATTATGGTCTTGTTCTCACCAAACAGGAACATTTTTAAGTTTTATTATTGCCGGCCATATTGCAGCTCATTTTGGTTGGAGAGCAGCATTTTTAGTTCCAGGAGCTTTAGCAATTATAACTGCAATATGGTTATTTGACAGACTTAGAGACAGACCACAATCTTTAGGACTGCCTGATGTTGAAGTTTATAGAAACGAACCTGTTAAACAACAATCTGCAGAAGAAAAAAAAGCAGAAGACGATATGTCTTATGTTCAAATTTTCAAAAAATATATTTTATGTAATAAAACCATTTGGATGCTTGCCATTGCATATATCTTTGTTTATGTGATTAGATTTGGGGCAGAAGATTGGATGATTATGTACTTGAGTAAAGCAAAAGGGGATTCTCTGGCTTCTGCTACAAATAAGATTGCATCCCTACCATTAGTTGGAATTTGCGGTACAATTTGTGCAGGACTTATCTCAGATAAATTATTTAAAGGGAAAAGAGCTCCTGTTAATTTAATTTATCTTGTTGGTGTCATTATTTGTATAATTGCATTAAAATTCAATACAATAGGACCTTTAGATTATGTAATCATAGGTTTGTTAGGAGCATTTACTTACGGACCTCAAATGATGATTGGAGGACTTTGTGCAGTAGAATCAAGTTCCAAAAAAGTTGCCTCAGCCGCTACAGGTTTCACCGGAACATTTGGCTATATTGGAGCATTCCTGTCAGCTACAGGTACAGGATTTTTAGTTGACAAACTCGGTAAAAACGGACAGGAAAATTGGGATGGTGCAATTTACTTCTGGTTGGTTTCTGGAATTATCTGCTTAATAATTTGTACCATACTTGCAATTGAAGAGTATAAGAAAGATTCTGCAAAAAAATCTTAATAAAGCTATACATATAAATACACATGAAAAAGCCGGAAAAAATCCGGCTTTTTATGTTACAATTTTCTAGGAGGACAAATATGAGAGCTGCTGAAATCGAAAATAAAAATATTGTGATAAAAGAACGTGAAGATGAAAAATTAAACGAAAGAAAAGGTGCTATAGTTAAAGTCTTGGGATGCGGACTATGCGGCTCTGATATAGTTAAACTTAAACAAGGTATTTCCAAAAACGGCACAGTGCTGGGACATGAAATTGTTGCTTCAATAATTGAAATTGATTCTGATACAAATTTTCAATGCGGAGATACTATTGTAACTTCGCATCATATTCCTTGTGGTAAATGTGAATACTGTAAAAACGGTAATATTTCAATGTGCAGACATTTTAAAGAAACAAATATCAAACCTGGAGGATTTAGTGAATATGTTTTTGTTTCAGAAGAACATCTAAAAAATGTCGCCTACCTTAAACCACAAAATCTTACTAATGATGAAGCTGCATTTTATGAACCTTTGGCTTGTTGTATCAGAGCTGTTAAAAGAACAAATCTGAGAGAAAACTCAACAGCCTTAGTAATCGGGCTCGGCTCTATCGGAATTTTGATGGCTCAAGCACTTAAGGCTTTTGGTATGAATGTTATAGGATGTGATTTAATTTCTTCCAGAGTTGAGTTATTAAAAAATCTTGGGATTGAAGCTTTCCTGGTTCCTGAAATGTGTGAAAGCATAAAAGCCGACGGAGTTTTTATGACATCAGGTTCAGATAAGGCTATTGCAACAGCTCTTAAATATGTCAGAGACGGTGGGAAAATCTTAGTATTTTCCAGCACGCCACAAAATAACGGATATCAAAATAACGAAATCTATTATAGAGAATTGACTGTCCTAGGAAGCTATTCTCCATCCCCATCAGATTTAAAAGATTCGTTAGAACTTTTAAAGTCAAAAAGAGTTAAAGTTTCAGGTTTATCTACCACTTACCCGCTGGATAAACTTCAAAAAGCAATAAACGATACTGTTGAAAATAAGATACTAAAAGCTTATATTTCAATTTCATCTCATCAGTAAAGTGTTCAATGATTTATTAACTGCAATAAAAGACATTCACTAATATTAATAAATTCTATTACCGGTTTTGGCATCAAACTTATATAAATCAGAACTCTTGATTGACAAATTTATATTCTTATCAATTTTACAATCTGCATCTAGCTTTGCAGAACATTTGTTATTACCTATAGTAAAGTAGACAATTTTTTCACTTCCCAACATTTCTGAAATTTCTACTTCTACAGTCAAGTTTATATCTCCATCTGATTTAATCATTTTTTCAGGACGAATCCCATATAAAATATTTTCATCTAAACCTAAGTCTTTACCATTAATGAAATTCATTTGTGGAGATCCAACAAATCCAGCAACAAATGTATTTTTAGGATTGTTATAAATTTCTTCAGGGCTATCAACCTGCTGAATATCTCCATTATTTAAAACAACAATTCTATCTCCCATAGTAAGAGCTTCTGTTTGGTCATGCGTTACGTAAATAAATGTTGTCTGAAGTTTTTCATGTAATTTTTTTATTTCAGAACGCATTTGCACCCTAAGTTTAGCATCAAGATTAGATAAAGGTTCATCCATCAAAAACACCTTAGGATTTCTGACAATTGCCCTTCCTAAAGCAACACGTTGACGTTGTCCTCCTGAAAGTTGTTTTGGCTTCCTATCTAAATACTCACCGAGATTAAGAATTTCCGCAGCTTCCTGAACTTTTTTTTCTATAGTCGCCTTATCAACTTTCCTCATCTTCAATCCGAATGCAATATTTTCCCGTACAGTCATGTGCGGGTAGAGAGCATAACTCTGAAAAACAAACGCAATATCACGATCTTTTGGAGCAATATTGTTAACCTTATTCTCTCCAATATATATTTCGCCTTCAGAAATATCTTCCAATCCAGCTATCATCCTCAATAAAGTAGATTTTCCACAGCCGGAAGCACCAACAAGGACTATAAACTCCTTATCTTTTATTTCCAAATTAACATTATTTATAACAGTTTTGTTATTATCATATGTTTTTCTAATATTTTTTAAAATTACGCTGCTCATCTATTTCCTTTTTCAATAGGGAAAACTATATCATACATTGTGCCCTTCATAACTTCAGAACTAACAAAAATATTTCCACCGGTTCTTTTGGCTAATATAGTTGCAGTTCCGAGTTTTAATGATCTTAAAAAGTTCTTCTTACCACTTTCCAATTGAGCATAGGGTTCGCATAAATATTTCATATCCTCTTCAGGAACACCAATTCCCGTATCTTTAACAGAAAGATGAATATACCCTTTTAGCTGTTCTGGAGATTTTAAACCAAATCGTGCCGCAGTTTTTTCATCCGGAAGACGTAACTTCACAATAATATATCCAGTGTCAGTCATAGCCAATGCTACTTCCAAGATATTACGCAAGGTTTTTTGTATCGCTTTAAAATCTGTATATACAGTACGTTTATCAATACTATCATAATCAAAATCAAATGCCAGTTTTTTAGCCTCCAGCTCAGGCTCAAAATCTTTGATTATACCTTTAAAAACTTCTACAATATCAAAATTTTGATATACTGCTTCATATAATGAAGATTCTGCATAGGTAAATTCCAATAACTTATCCATAAAATGATAAAGTTCGTTTGAATTTGAATTAATGATTTTAATATATTTGGTTTGTTTTTCAGTTAACTCGCCACCAAGACCATCTAAAAGCCCTTGAGAAAATCCTGAAATAGATGTAATCGGAGATTTTATATCACCTTCTAGCTTAACAAGCATAGCATTTTTCTCACTATTGAATTTTGCAATTTTTTCTTCAGTTACAATCTCATTAGTGAGTCTGGTTAAATCCCTGATAGTCAAACAAAAACCACTGCCTTTTTTTACTGCGTTCAATTCAACATAAAATTCTCTGCCGGGAATTGTTGCGGTCGCGGCAACAGGTCTTTGATATTTTATAGAATTATGTACCGCAGTTAAACCTTCTTTAATAAAATCTTCAATTTTTATAGGATTTGTTTCTTCAATTGTAAATCCAAAACATTCAAAAGCCTTTCGATTTGCACGTTTTACAAATCCTTCAGAATCTATAAAAACAACAGAATCAGGTAAATCATTAATAGTTTTAAAAGCTGTTATAGCCCACCATAAATTTTTCACCAATTTTTCTAAATTCATAATTTGCATTACATCCTTTTATAGTATATAATACATCATAACATGAAAAATTATTGAAGAATTACATGTAAATTTTTGTAATTTTTTGTACTTTAAAGTAGCAAAAAATATTATTTAGGTGTTTTCTAAACAGAAACCATAACATGATGATAGAGAATGAAGTTAATCTTCTGAAAGTAAGGTGATACTATGAGAGAAATAGACAACAATATCAACAGTGTAAACTTCAAAGGTATCCAAAAACCTGTACAGCCGGAAACTGTTCAGGAAGAAACCCCGGTTAGCCCAACTGAATCTAAAGAAATTAAAGATTTGGCCAATGTACCAGAAGCATCTTTAGGTAAATCTCAAATTTCATCAGATTCAATTGAAAATGACTTAAAATTCCTTGAAAAAAATCCAAAATTGGCTCAAGAATTAAATAGAGCTATTGATAATTATGCAAAAACCCATACAGAAGATGAAACTTTAAAAATGATTGAAAAAGTTCATCAAGAATTTGTTGCTAAAAAATAGCACGTTAAATAGTCTATATTAACAACATTTGCCTTAAAATATCTGCATCCTAACTTGGATTAGTCATTAGCACTGGTTAAAAAATTAACCAGCCCTTGAAGCCCTAATTTATAACTATCAATTTTAAAACCTGTAATTTGTCCCACACAAACATCTGCAAACATTGAATTATGCCTAAATTCTTCTCTTTTATAAATATTTGAAATATGAACCTCTACAGTCGGGATTTTTACAGAAGTTAAAGCATCACGAATCGCAACACTCGTATGTGTATAAGCTCCTGCATTGAGTATAATTCCATCGAAATTGCCAAGAGCATACTGAATTTTATCAATTATTTCCCCCTCAAAATTACTTTGGAAAATTTCTAAATTTACACCAAGCTCAAAAGAATACTCATGCAGTTCCATTTCTAAATCTTTATAAGACTTAGAACCATATTGCTCAGGCTCTCTTACCCCCAACATATTTATATTTGGACCGTTTATTACAAGTATATTTAAATCTTTTTCCATAATTTTATTATAATATAAAAAGTTAAATTTGTAAATTTTTGTTAAATTTTATATTTTAAATGTAACGAATTTGACATGATTGAATTATCATGCATGTACAAACTATCCCAAAATCTCCTCCCAAGATTATTGTTCAAGTCGCAAAGAGTTGTGACTTTTTTTTTACCCTTAACAACTTTACTTGTAGTTAACATATCACACGATATATAAATCTACTTGAGATTCAATGGACTTAGTTTTCATTTACACTTATCTGAGAAGAAACCTCTGCAACTATTCTTGCAATATCAGCACCTCCAATTGACACTTCTAAAATCAAAGGGCTGTATATCAACATTGTCTCACGATATTCCATTGTTTCAATATCAATAATATTAAACTCAATGAAATCATCACCAACAAACATCAATTTACCATATTCACCGCCTGTAGCCCAGCGTATAAATAAATATTGATTTTCATATTCTTTAAGTTTCTCTACTAACTTCATTTTAATACACCTAACATCCTTATTTAATATAATAATTACTTTTATATTCTAGTCAACAATTTAAATTAAATTAAAAATTACGTTAAACAATAAAACTCTTCAACGAACCATCCTGATGATATAAACCTCCGCCACAAACTGTTTCGACAACTTTTAACACAACCTCGCGTGGAGCATCAATTTGATTTAATGTAAATTCCTGTCCTGTATGCTTAATTTTAAAAACGCACTTTTGATTTTGATCAGCAGGAACATATAATGAAGCAATCTCATTTTCTAAAAGCTTGACCATCTCTTCCTCTCTATCTTTTGCGTCTTTAATCAGTTCATTATAATTACCGCGAATGGCCATAATTCGGTTAGAAAATATATGTCTGCCATCTTCTCTAAATAAAGCCTGAGGCTGAAAATTACAACGTGTAGTAAAGCTCATTTTATGCCACAAAATATTTATTAACGCTACTGATTTTAATGCATCGGACTCCACATAAATATTTTGGGTAGTTACACCTCTGGATGAAAATGATTGTTTAAGATTATTAGACACGAGCTCAAGACAATCCAACATTCTGGAAAATATGTCATTCGTGTTAACCGTAGAATGCTGATAATCTAAAAACTGCTTATACATGTGAGAAGATACCAGCTCAACTCTTTCTTGAATAACTATATCTTTTTTTGTTGCAGTCTCTGAATTGTCAAAACTTTCAAAATTATTTAGCAATTTCGTATCCTTTTTATACCCTATATTTAGAATAAACATGTTAACTTGTAAAGATTATATATTTTTTCGTTACAAAACGGAATACTTAAACATACTTATTTACAAATTTTATTATTTGAAAAATTTTTAGAACAAAATCTAAAAACATAATTACTGAAAATTATTTGTAATAGTATAAATATATTCTAAAATTTGAGCAAAATATTTCAAATCGGAATTGCCATTAAGAACCAAATCAGCCTCCTTACGGAATGGTTTTACATATTTTTCACCGGCTTCAGCAATATAATGCCAATGCTTAAGAGCATTCTCTTCACTTTGGTTACGTTCTTCAATTGCTCGGCTCATAAAACGACTTTTTCTTAATTCATTCTCAGTTTCAACATATATCTTTATATCAAAAATATCTTTTACATCCTGATACATAGTAGCAATACCCTCAACAACAATAATTTTTTGAGAATGAACATCAAGTGCCTTAGGCATTGAAACACCTGTACCATTAGGTAAATACATAGGAGCTTTTATATCAAGGCCATCGGATAAATCTTCAAGATCAGACCTTAATATATCCAATTGAAAACTGCTTGGTGCATCAACATCATAGCCATTATCTCTTAGATTATCAAATGTGCCATATTTATTAATTAAAGTTGAAATATCATTAAAATAATTATCTGTACTAAGAACAGTAACAGGCATTGATAGTTGTTCTATAACATTTTTAATTTCATGACAAATAGTTGATTTGCCTGATGCTGATTCTCCTGTAACACCTATAAGTAAACGTTTTGTAGGTTTATTTATTAAACGTCTGGAAAACCTATTAACAAAATCAGGATTAACCGAATTGATAATTGGAACTTCCTGTTTTTTATCATATATAAATATTTGTCTGAACTTAGTTTGCAGATAAAACGCTAGTAATTCTCGTCCTGATTTTGAATTGAAATCGGGTTTAAATATTTTGTCCGAAGATTTTAATTCTTTATCTATTAACAATTGCATATACTTTCCATAATTTGTGGGATATGCATAACATAATACACGAGAAAAAACTTTTTTGCTAGTTTTTTTACAAAAAACATTAAATATTTTATAAAAAATAAAAAAAATAAAAATGTTATATAAAAATTTTTCTTGTTGTATAATATGTAAGTAATAAAAAAATTTTACAAATTTATTTATATAAGGAGAGGTATATATGGAGACACTAAATGCAACCGAAGGTTTAATTACAAAAATTATCGGCCCGGTAGTCGACGTTGAATTTCCTGACGGAAATTTACCTAAAATATACACTGCATTAAACATGTTTCAAGAAGATGGGACTAAAGTTGTAGCTGAAGTCCAACAAATGCTTGGTTCAAACAAAGTTAGAACTGTTGCAATGTCTTCTACTGATGGGTTAAGACGAGGAATGAAGGTTATAAACACGAATGAACCTATTAAAATCCCGGTTGGTAATGCTATTTTAGGCAGAATACTTAATGTTGTCGGCGATGCAGTTGATAACGAAGGTCCAATTCAAACAGATACATATCTACCTATACATAGAGAATCTCCAAAATTAGTCGATCAAAATACAGATATTGAAATTTTGGAAACAGGTATTAAAGCTATTGACTTATTACAGCCATACCAAAAAGGTGGAAAAATCGGATTATTCGGTGGTGCAGGCGTTGGAAAAACAGTTTTAATTCAAGAGCTTATACACAATATTGCAATGGCGCATAACGGTGTTTCTGTATTTGGGGGTGTTGGAGAAAGAACACGTGAAGGAAATGACCTTTGGAACGAATTTAAAGAAAGCGGAGTTTTAGATAAAGTAGGTCTTATATACGGCCAAATGAATGAACCGCCTGGAGCAAGAATGAGAGTAGGCTTATCAGCTCTAACAGCTGCCGAATATTTCAGAGACTACTCAAAACAAGATGTATTATTATTTATAGATAATATCTTTAGATTCACACAAGCAGGTTCTGAAGTTTCTGCGCTTTTAGGACGTATGCCGTCTGCTGTAGGATACCAACCGACACTGGCAACTGAAATGGGTGAATTGCAAGAAAGAATTACATCTACCAAAGATGGTTCTATCACATCAGTACAAGCAATTTATGTACCTGCAGATGACCTGACAGATCCGGCACCGGCAACAACATTCTCACATCTTGATGCATCTACAGTACTATCAAGAAATATCGCATCTTTAGGAATCTATCCTGCAGTTGATCCGTTAGAATCAAGTTCAAGAGCGTTGGACCCTCATATTATTGGAGATGAACACTATGAAGTAACCAGAAAAGTTCTTGAAATTCTACAAAAATACAAAGAATTACAAGATATCATTGCAATTTTAGGTATGGATGAACTCTCTGAAGAGGATAAAGAAACAGTTAACAGAGCAAGAAAAATACAAAGATTCTTATCTCAACCATTCTTTGTTGCAGAACAGTTCTCCGGAATCCCTGGTAAATATGTAAAAATTACCGACACAATCAGAGGTTTCAAAGAAATTATTGAAGGTAAACATGACAACTTGCCGGAACAAGCTTTCTATATGGTTGGTACAATTGATGAAGCTGTTGAAAAAGCAAAAACTATTGAGGAATAATTTATGAAATTAAAAATTATTACACAAGAAAGAGTTGTTTTTGACGAAGAAGTTGATGAAATATATTCAAAAGGCGTCGATGGAGAATTCGGACTATTAAAAGGTCATATACCAATGATGACAGCACTAGACATCGGTGTTACCAGAGCGATAAAAGGTTCTGAAGTTAAAATGTTTACAACAATGGGCGGGATATTGCAATTTAAAGACGAAGAATGTTTAATCCTCACAACACTGGCAGAACCAGGCGAAGAAATTGATGAAGCCAGAGCAAGAGAAGCTCTTCAGAGGGCAAGAAGAAAACTTCGTGAAGCAAATGCAAGAATTGATGCTAAACGTGCAGAAGCAGCTATTGCAAGAGCAGAAGCCCGATTAAAAGCAAAACTTTCAAAATAATTATATATTATTAAAATAATATCATATTAAGACCTGAAAATAATTATATTTTCAGGTCTTTTGCGGGTTATATTATTTATTAGAATAAGGATACACTATTTAAGCCTTTATATCTACCGGCTGTGAAACATTTTGTGCAGCCATATACATTTGAGAGGCATCAGCCGCCTTTGCTCTTTGTGAATTTATATAACTGTCAATCAATGAACCAATTCCAAATCCGGCAAGAGCAACAACAGGACAAGCAACTGCTAATTGTTTAAATTTGAATAAATCTTTAAATTTTCCACCCTTAAATAATTGGACTATTTTGCCTGCTGCAGGAGCTAAAAACCCCAAAAAAGCCAATGCTTTTTTAGTACTATTAGTCTCTTTATAAAAATTACCATTCTCAGTTACGGCAATATTTTTATCTTTTGCAAGTAAATAATTATCAAGTTGAGCAGAATTGTTAACAGAATTATTTACATTAGAATTTTCTAAAACTTCAGTATTTTGATTTGAAGTAAATGAAGACTGGTTTACAGTTTGTTGAACCTCTTGATTATTTTGAACAGATTCAGATGGCTGCACATTATTTAAAGCTGACATTTTAAATTCCTGAGGCATCAACATATCTTGTTCATAATTATTTGTAACCATAGGAAATAATGGATTATTTAATGTTCCGGCAATGCCGGCACCTGTATTCAGAGAAGATATACCCGAATTCGTCAAACCTGTACTATTGCTCCCAAAACTTTGCGTATAACCAAAGTTATTTAAATTTGTATTTAACCCTACTGACATAATATAACCTTTCCACCTAAATATAATTAACCTTACCCATGTATATAAAGTATTTAAATTTGGATAAATTGCCTGAAAAATCAATTTCTTAACTAACCGTAACAATTATAAATATTTACTGGTATCTTGATTTATGGTATACAAAAGATATGGAAAAATCTTTCTACAATATATTTAAAACATTTTTTAAAGTAGGAACATTGTTACTTGGCGGAGGTTATGTTATTCTACCGCTTTTAACCAGTGAACTTGTTGATAAAAAAAAATGGATAACTGCCGAAGAATTATGTGAATTCTATGCATTAGGTGCAAGTTTACCAGGTATTATAGCTGCAAATACAGCAATTTTTACAGGTAGAAAATTATTAGGAAGAAAGGGAGCTATTGCAGCCACAATAGGAATAGTTTTACCGGCATTTTTAGCAATAGTACTTCTAGCATCTATTTTAAGCGAAGTAGTTGATATTCCAGCTGTTCAACATATATTTTGGGGCGTTGGAGTTGGTGTTATAACCCTTTTATATCTTGCCGTAAAAGAAATGTGGTCAAAATGTATCGTTGATAAATTTTCACTTATTGTCTACCTTGTATGTCTTGTTCTAGCATTTACAGGGAAAATTCCGCTATCTTTAATAATAATTGCAGCAGTCATAAGCGGAATTATTTATCAAAAAATAGAAGATAAAAAAACTTCTATAACAAATGAAAAAGGAGGAGTATAAATGAAAATATTTCTCCAATTATTTATACAATTTTTTCATATAGGAGTATTCTCATTTGGAGGCGGATATGCAACATTACCGTTTTTGTACGCTATTTCAGAGAAATACCATTGGTATACAACAAAACAGCTGACAGATATGCTTGCAATATCATCCATTACTCCCGGCCCTGTTGGCGTAAATGTAGCAACATTTGCAGGCTTTGCAACTTCAGGGATTCTAGGTGCTGTAATTGCAACGACAGCAATAATATTGCCTTCTTACATTATCGTAACAATTGTATTTAAAATCCTTGATAAATTCAAAACAAATAAAAATATTCAAGGAGCCATAAGAGCACTCAAACCTGCAGGATGTGCACTTTTGTCTTCTGTCGGGATAAAATTATTATTCACTTCAAATCTCCATCTTCTTGGAACATTACTACTACTTGCACTTATAATCACGAGTATTTTAAAAAAACAAGATCCTTTATTTTACCTTGGAATTTCTGCCCTTGTTGGCTTATTCTTAGGACATTTCAACTGGATAGGAGTATAATTCAGCTATTTATAACCAGGGATTAATCAAAAATTTAATTGCCTTACCATCAATATGTTGCTGCATTGCATATTCAAGCTTTTCTAAAGGAAGAACATCTGTAATAAGTTTTTCAACTTCTATATTTCCAGAAGCAATATAATCAAGAGCCATCCTAAAATATTTTGGAGTATGATGAAATACACTCATCATTTTTATATCACCATAGTGCATTTTTGTTGTATCAAAAGACACTTTAGAACCGGATTTACATCCACCAAAGAAATGTACAGTTCCTCCCGGGCGAACACAAGAAAAAATTTGTTCCCAAATTTCAGGAAGTCCGACACATTCTACAGCAACGTCTAACCCTTTACCTTCCTCAGAAAATTCCTTGAATATACGCTCAGGATTCGGATATTTTTTTAAGTCGATAATTTCATCTGCATGAGCAAAATCTTCAGCAGCTTTTAATTTGATAGGATTACGACCAGCCACTATAACCCTTGCACCCATTAATTTTGCAACTCTTGCAAACATTAAACCAATTGGCCCAATCCCTATAATACCAACACTATCTCCATTTTTTATTCCTGTTCTCTCAGCACCGTGAACAACATTAGCTAAAGGCTCACAAAAAGCCGCCTTTTCAAAACTTAACTTGTCCGGCAATATAAGCATATTCTTTTTAACAATTCTTGCTGGAACAGTTATATATTGAGCATAAGCTCCGTTTAAAAGATTTAAATTTTCACAAAGATTGTACTCTTCTTTTCTACAATAAAAGCATTCTCCGCAAGGTGCAGAATTAGCCGCAACAACTCTATCCCCTACTTTCAATCCCTCAACATTACGTCCAATTCTGTCAATAATACCTGAAAATTCATGACCAAAACCTGATGGAATCTCTTTTATCAAGACAGGATGCCCGCGGCGAAAAGTTTTGACGTCTGTACCACAAGTTAATGCAGCCATAACTTTTACAACAACTTCACCTTCTTCAGGAGGTTTTACCATTACATTTTCAAATCTTATATCTTTTGGTCCGTAATATTGAATAGCTTTCATAACAATATCATACCAAAAAGAAAATATTATTATACTAAAACTTATTCTACAGTAATTATTAATTTTTCCTTAACTTTTAATTAAAATTTGGAAATCCATTATATAAATATATTGTAAGGTGTTATCCTGAAAATAAATTCAGAATACCAGATTGTTAGAAAAAGGAGAGAAAATCATGATTAAACCATTAGGTGAAAGAATTGTTATTAAAGTTATCGAAGAAACAGAACAAACTTCAGGCGGTATTTTTATACCTGACAGCGCAAAAGAAAAACCTCAAAGAGGTGAAGTTGTAGCTGTAGGCCTTGGAAAATTAAATGACAAAGGTGAAAGAGAACCAATGGATGTTAAAGTTGGTGATACTATCCTTTATGCTAAATATGCAGGAACTGATGTTAAAATAGACGGCGTTGAATATAAAATTTTATCAATCAAAGACGCATTGGCTATAATTGAGTAATAGGAAATAAGAAACACTAAATCCGGAATATTTCTTAAAATATTTAAATCATTCCGAATTTTATTTCCATTTAAGTTTGATTTATACAAAAAGGAGAAAATAAAAAATGGCAAAACGTATTATTTTTGATGAAGAAGCAAGAAAAGCTCTTCTAAAAGGAATTGATGCAGTAGCAGATGCCGTTAAGGTTACACTGGGACCAAAAGGAAGAAATGTTATATTAACAAAAAAATTTGGTGCTCCACAAATTGTTAATGATGGTGTTACTATTGCAAAAGAAATTGAATTGAAAGATGCACTGGAAAATTCAGGAGCACAATTGTTAAAAGAAGTTTCATCTAAAACAAATGATGTTGCTGGAGATGGTACAACCACCGCTTCAGTTTTAGCCCAAGCAATTGTTCGCGAAGGTTTAAAAAATTTAACAGCCGGTGCCAATCCGATGTCAATGAAACGCGGTATTGACAGAGCCGTTGAAGCTTCAGTTGAAAAAATTAAATCTATGGCAAGACCTGTTAATACAAAAGCTGAAATAGCTCAAGTTGCTGCAATTTCAGCAGGAAATAATAAAGAAATAGGTGAACTTATTGCTGAAGCAATGGAAAAAGTTGGACACGACGGAGTTATTACAGTTGAAGAATCAAAATCTTTCGGTACAAATTTGAAAGTTGTTGAAGGTATGCAATTTGACAAAGGCTATATTTCACCTTACTTTGTAACTGATCCTGAAAGAATGGAAGCTGTGCTGGAAGATGCTTATGTATTCTGCTGCAACAAAAAAATAAATTTAATTTCTGATTTGGTTCCATTACTTGAACAAGTTGCAAGAGATGGTAAATCATTATTACTGATTGCCGAAGATGTTGAAGGTGAAGCTCTAGCTACTTTAGTTGTTAATACTATGAGAAAAGTTTTGAGAGCTGTTGCTGTTAAAGCCCCTGGATTTGGCGATAGAAGAAAATCTATGCTCGAAGATATAGCTATCCTAACCGGTGGTGAAATGTTCACCGAAGAACTTGGTATTAAACTTGAAAATGTTACAACACAAATGCTTGGAAAAGCAAAACGTGTTACTGTAACAAAAGACGAAACAACTATTGTTGTAGGTGATGAGACTAAATCTGCAGTTCAAGAAAGAATCAGACTTATCAAAAAACAAATCGAAACTTCTGATTCTGAATATGACAAAGAAAAATTAAATGAACGTGTTGCAAAACTTTCAGGCGGTGTTGCTCTTATTGAAGTTGGTGCAGCATCTGAAGTTGAATTAAAAGAAAGAAAATTAAGAATAGAAGATGCTTTAAATGCAACAAGAGCCGCTAATGAAGAAGGGATTGTACCTGGAGGTGGCGTTGCACTTCTTAGAGTTCAACAAGAATTAAATTCTAAATTAGAATCACTTGATTTTGAATCTGATGATGAAAAAGTTGGTTTCAAAATTTTAACAGCTGCTTTAGATGTTCCATTAAGAGCAATCGCAAGAAATGCAGGTGCTAAAGCAGATGTTGTTGTTGATTGTGTTTTAGAAAAAGAAGGTGCTTATGGATATGATGCTTTAAATAGCAAATATGTAGATATGTTCCAAGCCGGTATCGTTGATCCTGCTAAAGTTACACGTTCTGCATTAATCAATGCGGCATCTGTAGGCTCTATGTTGTTAACAACAGAAGCTGCTGTTGTTGATATCCCTGAAGAAAAATCTTCAACACCTGATATGTCTGCTATGGCAGGTATGGGTGGCATGGGTGGTATGATGTAATTTTAAAATTATATCAACCTTTGCAATATTTATAAAAAGCGTCAGAGAATTGAATTCTTTGACGCTTTTTATTTCACTGGATGAATTATTCCAAAACATTTCGCGTCATTATTATCTTTTTATCTTTATCATAACAATTTTTTCCAATCCAATGAGCAATTAATTCACCATTATTGGTAAAAACATAACTCTCCGATTTTGAAACCCTCAAACTCATATTTACAAGTTTACCGGCTGGAGTATATTTATATGTTTTATAAGGATAATTCAATGATGTTTTGACTTCGGAATGCATTAATGCTCCATTATTATTATAATACCAGACATATTTAGGATTATCTTTATATATTACGCCGTAACTTCCGTCAGAAAAAGCAGCCAGAGTTCTATCTTTCAAATCCGTAGAGCCTTTTAGAATATTAAGAAAATTTGCAATTCTATTCGCATCAATCAAATTATTATTAATCAATGTCAAATCAACACATTCCGGCGTAGTTTCAATCATCTCCTGTTGAGCCAAAGACTCACTATACTCTACTGCGCCTGTAATCACTTCAGCTGAAACAGATAAATTTAACATTAAAAATGTAATAATAAATATCATATATTTCATAGAATTATCTTAATGATACTAATATAAAATGACAACATTTGGGCTTTAAAAATTTAAATAATTTGATATAATATTGTAAAACAGTTAGTTTTTAATGTAGTTGGAAGAAAAGGGAAATATGATGAAAAAAATACTGACATTATTATTAGGATTAAGTATTACAGCTCCGGCTTTTGCAATTAATGATACTCCTAAAATCAGCAGAAAATGCAGAAAACATCCCGAAAAATGTCAGATACAAATGATATCACCTATTCAAGAACAACAAATGACTCTTGGTACAGCCCAAAGAAATATTAAAGTCGGCACCTCACAAGCCGATGTAGCATCAGCTTTGGGAGCACCAAATATTGTAACCCAGGATGCAGATGGAAAAGAAACTTGGATTTATGATAAAGTTTCTTCAATCACATCATATAACAGTTCAGGATTTGGAATCGGAGCTGGCGGTCTTGGAGGTGGATTTGGCTCAGGAGGATTTGGCGGCGGTCTTGCTAATGTAGGGTATAACAAAAAAGGAGGTACTGTTCAATCAGTCCAAAAAACATTAACTGTAGTAATTAAATTTGATGAAAATAATAATGTAGCATCATTTTCTTATCACATGAGCTCATTCTAGGAGAAATAAATGCTAAAAAAAATATTACTTATTCTTTTTATATTATGTCTGGCTCTACCTGTAAACGCCAAAAAAAGACAGGCTGAAACAATTATAACTCCAATGACACAGCTTGAGAAACGACAATTCCAAACCAGAACATACGAATCTTCTGATAAGGCTCTTGTTATGAAAGCTATGCTAAATGTCCTACAAGATGAAGGTTTTATTGTATACAACGCAAATCCTTTACTTGGGTTTATTTATGGGGTAAAGGATTTTGATACATCCGACCCAAATATTGATATATCTAAAGAATTTGGACTTTCTAAATCCAGACTCAACTGGAATGGAGTCAAAGTTGCAACAATTGAAACAACTGCAAATGTAACAGAATATGGAAAAAGTATGCGAGTCAGGGTAAATTTTAAGCGTAAACTATTAAATATCTATGGTAACGCACAGTTTATTGATGATGTTAATGATGAAACTTATTATCAGGACTTTTTCTCAAAAGTGGATAAAGCAATTTTTCTACAAAAACAAAAAATATGATGAAGAAATTCTTTAGTTTGATATTAGCAATAATATTTTTAGCTCTAAGTTCTAATTTATCGTATGCAAAAAAATCTCGCAAAATATCTCAACTGGAACTCAGAGAAATGGAAACGCGTTTTTTTGATACCCCAGATACTATTCTGGTTATGAAAGCAGCTGTGAATACTCTTCAAGACAGCGGTTTCATAATTCAAGAAATAGAACCTGAGCTTGGCTATATTAGAGCAAGAAAAACATTTAAACAACGTCATATAAATAAAGCACGTATAGCAGGATATTCACTATATTTAGCTGCAGCTACAGCATACACCGTTTTTTCTTATGGCACAACAGCCTTCACAATGTACAACCCAACAATGAGAATATCAAATGAACTCAAGGACAAAACAGTCGTGGTTGATTCTAATGTTAATATAGAAAAATTCGGAAAAAATAAAACAAAAGTAAGATTTGTACTTGTTGAAAAAATTCTGCAAAATGCTGACGGTTATTCTTTTGTAAAAGCCGCACCGATAAAAGTTATAAGATTATATACACCTGAAGTTTACCAAGAATTTTTTGCACAAATAGATAAAAGTATTTTTTATGAAGGGATATAAATATGCAATATGTCGCAATAAAAAAAGAAGAAAAAGATGGAACAACACATTTTATAGTTAATGCAATTACACTCAAAAATAAGAACAAATCTGTTGTTCAAAAAATTCCACATCCATTAGGCTCGGACTCCTTAATATTTAATACAATTGAGGAGGCAAAAGAAGCCATATTACGTGCTGGATTTTCATATATTCTTCCGGACGGAAAAAAGGAAACTCCATCTAAAGTTATAGAACAAATAATGCCAGCATCAAATGAAACTAACAAATTTATATTTAATACAATCAAAAAGAAAACCGACTCCTCAAATTCAAGTATTTGTGCAGCAGCAATAATTGCAATTGCAGAATTTCCAACAGAAGAAACTTTCGACATACTATTTAAAAAAATCGGAGAAGAAAACGATACAATAAGAAAAAATGCAATCTCAGGAATCTGTAGATACGGAAAAATTTTGCAGCAAAGAATAATTGATTCTTTACAATCCGAAAATTGGATTACACGAAATTCTGCAATTACATGTATTATAAACCTTAAGGAAGATATAAATATTGATTTGGAAAATTTTATTCATCCGCTGGTCAAAAATTGTGATGACGTGAATCCTATTGTTCAAGCAAATGCTTTAATGGCATTAGCTGCTATATATCAACAACATCAGAAAAATAAAAAAACTTAGTAACTACCTTTTCTCATCAGTTCTGATAATTTTAATTCTTTTGGCGGCTTGTTTTTTTTTGCAGGTTTTTCTACCGGTGTTGCGGATTCTCTAAAATCAGATAAACCTATTTTTGTACTATTATCTTCTTTTAGCATAAAAATTTCCTGAAAAAATGATATAATATTACCCATAATATTTCTCCTAATTATCATTATATCCGAACAGTTAGTGCATATATCATACATTTAAACGATTTAGCACTAAAAATTCATTGTACTTTATGTTATATTTAATGTGCAGGCTCGTTGAGGAATAAAATTTGAATAATAATTACTATGGAACTTTGGATAAAAATTTTACACAAGCGTTGAATCTTTATGAAACTAATCATTCCCATAAAGAATTATTAGAGCTTTTAAAAAACGGAAATATTGTAGAAAAACACATTGCAGCTTTAAAATTAGACACAATAACAGATTATGATGATGCAGAAATTCTTCTATCAAACCTCACGGGACAGGATGGAAAAATTCGAGAAGTAATATCAATGCGCTTAAATGAATTTATGGCAAATCCTGAACTGATAAAATTTTTTAATGCAGATAAAAATTACAATATTTTTTCGGAAGGTATAATTGATATCAATGCTAATATATGCCGTAATGTTATTTCTGCAATCTCAAATTTGAAAAATAATGATAAGTTTTGTTCTGTTTTTTGCACAAAACTTATTGATATGACAAATAAACTTTTGAATAAAATAGAACAATTTGATTTCCAAGAAGGTAAATATAAGATTAACAAAGAAGTTTTTAAACTATACTGGTGCTTAGAAACAATTTATGAATTTAAAGAAAAAATCGATTTTTATGCACTTAAACAGATTATTCTGCGGTCAAAAAGTATTCCTGAATACACTATTAGAGAAAAAGTTGCTAAAATATTGACAAAAAATTATATAGATAAAGACTTAATAAAAGTAAAAGAAGATCTAAAAAACGATTCTAACTATTATGTACGAAGATTCTAAGTTAGTTTAAGCAACTTTCAAAAAAGTATAATACCATTTTAATAATAAAACTTACTATTTTTATAATTTATAAATATATATCACTATATTACCTAGATATAAACAAGTTTGGTTTAATTATCTCTAAAAAAGACTTTAGCTACAAAAATTAAAACTGTTGCGCCAATACAAACTTCTAATGGCAAAATTGTAAGAACTTTTTCAGGTAATATTAGCGGAATGAGTAAAATTGCCCCGGCAGGAGGAAATAATGTTTTTACTTTATCAAAAGTAAAAAATAAGACACAACAAGAACAAACCGCACAAACAGTCAACGGCAAATGCATATATAAATTCAAAAATTCACGCAACATACACCCGGTTGTTGCAGCTAAAGTCAACAACCCTATTATATGAAACGGCTTTGAACGCAATGGACTTTTCGAATTTGCAAACTCCGTAAAGGTTACAATTAATGGTGGTGCTAAAAAATAAATCTGATGATTTTGAAAAGGAATCAGAGCCAATAGCGAAAATACTATTAATAACTTTAACCATTTTATAACTTGTTCCCTCCAATCAAAATCACAAGGGATATAATTATTTTTAGGTTTCAAATGATATTTTTCCATAATCCATTGAGCAGTAATTATAATCAACACCATAATTGTTACAGATATAGGATATATCCAAGTTTTTGTTCCTAGATAAACAGGTAAAATACAAGCCGATATAATTGGAATCAAAGTTGTTCTGGTAAAATAAAGAACTATTCCGGTAAAAGCAAAACAAGAGCAAACCTGAATTATTAGCGGGAAATTTCCCAGATACTTTGCAGTAAGCATTCCAAAAAGAGAAGAAACTGAAACAAGAAAAAACATTTTTCTTTTATTACAATTCCAAGGCTGCCGTTCTGATATCCAAGCCCCAATGGTTAATGCACAAATTTCCGGAAAAATAATTTCCTTTTCACCACTGAGTTCAGCAATAACAATCATAACAAATGCCATTATAATAGCAAATATATAACGCTCTATTCTTATTTGTCTTAATAATGCAACTTTCATATACAAATTAAATTATATATAAAAAGACCATAAAAAGCATATTAGAATAAAAAGAAATACCTCCGAATTGTTCAATCTATGGTATAATTTAACTATGGAATTGAATGAAATATATTGTCAACAAAAAACTGCATCTCCAAAAAATTGTTATCAAAAAAGGATAAAAATTTCATTTGAAGTTTTTCCACCAAAAAACAATGACATTTCTAATTTATTTGAAGAGCTAAGAATATTAAAAAAATATAATCCTGCTCTTGTTTCTTTAACCTATGGAGCAAATGGAACATCGAAAAGTTTTTCTACAGACATTTTACAAGCCATTATAGATTTAGAACTTAATTTAATGCCACATTTTACATGCGTATGTTCTTCCAGACAAAAAATTGAAGAACATCTCACTGCAATAGAAAATTTGGGTATTGAAAATATCTTAGCTTTACGCGGTGATATTCCTAATGGTATAAATCCGTGCACGTTTGACTTTGAACATGCAAATGAACTTGTTGAATTCATACATGAAAAAACCACATTATCAATAGGAGTGGCAGGTTACCCTGAAGGTCATATCGAGTCTCCAAACTTGAAAGCTGATATAGCAAACTTAAAAAAGAAAATTGATGCAGGGGCATGCACAATTTTTACCCAATTATTTTTTAATAATGAAAAATTTTATAATTACATAGAGCAGGTTAAAAAAGCAGGAATTGAAACCCCGATAATTCCCGGCATTATGCCTATAAGGAATCTAAAACAAATTGAAAAAATGATTTCTATGGCAAACGTTGAAATACCTAAAAATTTAATTACGCAACTTGAAAAATTTCCAAATGATGTAAAAAAAATAGGAACCGAATTTGCTATATCACAATGTCATGACTTGATTGATGCGGGAACTGAAGCATTACATTTTTTCACATTAAATCACTCAGATATGGTTTCTGAAATTTTAGATAATATTTTATAGTTATAGAGGAGAGATAATTATGAAAACTTTAAATCAATATATTGAACATACTATGCTAAAACAAGATGCAACAAAAAATGATTTAATAAAATTGTTTACAGAAGCTAAAGAAAATAAATTTTTAGGAGTATGCATCAACCCTTGCTATGTAAAATCTGCCAAAGAATATTTAAAAGATACTGATGTAAAAATAGTTACGGTTATAGGTTTCCCTCTTGGAGCTAATACGACAGAAACTAAAATTTTTGAAACTATACAAGCAATTAAAGATGGTGCCGATGAAATTGATATGGTTATAAATGTAACCAAAATAAAAGATCAAGAAACTGATTTTATTATCGACGAAATTAAATTAGTCAAAGCAGCTTGTGGGGGCCATAACCTTAAAGTTATATTAGAAACAGATTTACTGACCAAAGATGAAATTGTATATGCATGCGAATGCTGCGTAAAAGGCGGAGCTGATTTTGTAAAAACATCAACAGGATTTGTAAAAAATGGTGTAGGGGCAAAAACCGAAAATGTGGAATTGATGTATAAAACAGTATCTCCTTTTGGATTACAGGTAAAAGCATCTGGAGGAATAAGAGATAAAGAAACAGCAACCCAAATGATAAAAGCAGGTGCGGTAAGATTGGGGACCAGCAGCGGAATAAAAATAGTTTCTTAATAAAACTATAAATACCAACAAATTATTTTTTGTTGGTATTTAGTATAAAAAAGGAGATGCCTACAAGTGAATATTCAACCAATTTCATTCAAAGCAGATTTTACTAAAACTCAAATAAAAAACAGCGATGACTTCCCTAATAACAGAATTGAATCTGTATCAAGGAGACAATATAAAACAACCTGCGTAACTGGAGATTTCATAGCCGGTGGACTTACAGGTTATGCAATTATGAATGTTATAAGAACAAATATTGCTTTAAAAAGAATTGGAGAATTGCCAAAAGAAGATATAATTAAAAATGTTGGAAAAATTTTTAAATCAAACATCAAATGGGGATTTTTAACCGGTATTATATCTGCAGTTGCCGGATACTTCTGGTTTGATTATACAGAAGGATGGCAGAAAAAAATGATGACAAAAACTGAAATACTAGATGCTCAATCTAAAGTATTAAAGGCTCAAACAAAAGCAAAAAAAGAACTACAAATGGCTATAAAAACAGGAGACAAAGAAGCTCAAGATATTGCTTTAGATAATTTGAATAAAGCAACAGAAAAAGAAAAAGCAATAAAGGACGCCTGTTTAGGGCATTCAGAAAAAAATAATACCGAAAAATCTTTAAAAGAAAAAACAGAAATAATAAACTCTCAAGAAAAGACTTTGGAAGAGACTGACGAAGAAAATATCACAGAAAATAAATAAATCAGACCAGAAATACAAAACAATCATAAAAGATTGAATCTGTTAAAAATATAATTATTATCCATGTTATAATATTGATAAACAGAAAGGAACTTCGCAAAGGTTAATATGTCTCATCTATGAACATATACCAACGCAGAAAGGTTAATTATATAATATGGGTGATGAAGACAAACAGTTTGACGCCACCCCCAGAAAGCTGGAACAGGCCAGAAAAGAAGGACAGGTTGTAAAGTCTAAAGACTTTTCAACGGCTGTTTCATTGCTTGTTTTATTTTCTGTTATTTTTGGATTAGCACCATTTATATGGGACCAGATAGTTCAAGTTTTTACCCTTTTATATGAACAGATTCCAAATGCTCATGTTGATAAAATAGGATATATGTATGTTTTAACAATCGCAATTAAAGGAACTGCATTAATCATTGGTCCAATATTAGCAATTGCATGGCTTGTTGCAGTACTGGCAGACTTTATACAAGTAGGTCCGCTCGTTGCAGTTGCCCCACTTATGCCAAAACTTGATAAACTCAACCCCACTAAATATTTTAAAAACATAATGTCTATAAAAACCCTTTTTGAATTATTCAAAAATATTGTAAAAGTAATAATTTTAGGCTACATAGGATGGATGGTTTATAAAGACCATATAGAATCAATTCTCATGCTTGCTTCCGTCGATAACAATTTTGCAGTTATGGTCGAATTCGGGAAAATAATAACCGAGTTTATTTTTAAAGCTTGTATTGCATTCTTAATTATAGCAGCAGCTGATTATGGTGTTACAAAATGGAAATTTTTAAAAGACCAAAAAATGTCATTCAAAGAAATTAAAGATGAATATAAAAACTCTGAAGGAGACCCAAACGTAAAAGCAGCATTACGCCAACGACGTATGCAAATGCTTCAACAAGGGGCAATGGACGCAGTACCTACCGCAGATTTTGTTGTAACAAATCCAACACATGTTGCATGTGCTCTTAAATATGTAGCTGAAGAAATGGATTCTCCAATGCTTATTGCAAAAGGAACAGAACTTATTGCTAAAAAAATTATTGATATAGCAAAGGAACACAATGTTCCTGTTATTGAAAATCCTCCGGTTGCAAGAGCACTGTTTAAAATGGTTGATATAAATCAATCAATTCCTCCGGAATTATATAAAGCTGTCGCAGAAATACTAATGTTCGTTTACAAAATGAAAAATACATCAAATAAACGACCGCGGAATTAATATATTGTAGTATTATTGATGTGTAAAATTATGACTAAAGAAGATAAAACAAATTTACAACATTACATAGATATAGTTCAAAAAGTTGCAAGAGTTGAGCATAGACGAATTCCGTCTCACATGGTCGAATATGAAGAACTGCTTTCTATAGGTATTATTGCAATTCAAGTTATGATAAAAAATAAGACACCTGAACAATTAGCAAAATACAATTCTGCATATATAGCCACTGCTGTTCGCTGGGCAATCCGAAACGAATTGAGAATAAGATATAAATGGTATTCTTTAAAACATAAAGCTGAAGATGAATACGATGAAGAAGAAGCAGTTGAAGGCATGGACATGAAACAGGCAAAAGTTCGTGAAGCAATTTATGAGACTGTATTGTCAATTGATGGTTTAGCTGCAGCTGCAAGCGATAATGATTCCCCGTTCGATTTTGTAAAAGATCCACACGCAATGCCTGATGAAAATGCTGAAATTTCTGAAATGGGTAGAATGATTAGAACTGCAATATCAAAACTTCCACCAAAAGAAAGAACTGTTGTTGAATACCGTTTTTACAGAAATATGCAGGTAAAAGATATTGCTACTCAAATAGGATTATCTCCATCTCGTGTTACACGTATTGTTCAAGCATCTCTTAATACTGTCAGAGAATATCTCAATGCTCATGAACAATATGGTTATTAAAAAAACTTTGATAACAATATAAAAAGTATAAAAATCTGTCAGAAAAATAATTAAAATTTATACGAAAATAGAAACTATCACAGAGCTATTACCAACAAAGATTTTCTAATCCGGAAAAAATTTGTAAATTACCAAATATATTTACTCGAACAATTATAAAACATACTCTTATATGTTTGAATCAAACTAGCCTAGATAATTTGTATCCTTTTATCGTCTGTTATTTCTATAGGCTGGTTTAATTTTTTGATATAATCACATGCCAGTTTATTCTTGTCCATATTAAACTTTTGAATTACAAAATCAGGATTTTTATTACTTTCTAAATATCCATCTCCTCCTGTTGCATAAAAATCATCCGCTGCAACTGTATATTTTTTATTAGGATCAGGATTATTAATATCAATTTTATGAACCTGATTATTTTTATCAATAAATTCAAGATCCAGCAATTCTCCTTGCTTATTTGCTTTGTATCTTAATCCTGAAACAAGTAGAATGCCAGGTTTGTTAGAACTTCTAGGTATAGACTTACAACCAACTTTAATAGAATCCACAATTTGTTTTTCTGTTAATCCTAAAATCATCATGTGATCTTCGAATGGAGTAATATCAGAAATTAATCTGGTATCAATTGGCCCTTGAGAAAAACTTCCGCGAATATTACCTGCATTTAATATTGCTATATCTGTTCCAAGTTCACTTCTCATTGCATCTGCAATCAAGTTGCCATGAGGATTGTTTTCAGCAAGTCTTTTAACAGGTGGCTCAACTGCAGCTTTTACTCGCCCTATAACTTCAGGTTTACCCAAAATACTTTCTACAGAATCCTTAATAAATAGTGGTCTATTATATGATCTTGTTCTTATAACATTATTTTGCGCTTTTTGAATAATACCGTTTTCATCAAAATCTACATTTAAAATTCCAACATTTTCACCATCTTTACCCGCTTGTGTAATAATAGTTGGTTCTCCTGATTTTGAATAGAACAAATTAACTCCATCTTTTATTCCTTCTATCAAATCATGAGTATGAGCAGCAAAAATTATATCAATACCGCTTGTTTCTTTAGCTAATGCGATATCATTTTTGGTTCCTTCATGAGAAAGTATAACAATTTTATTTATTCCTTGAGCTTTTAATTTATTAACTTCATCCTGAACAATTTGTCTTGTTTTTTCAGCTGTTTCTACATGCACATCTTTAAGTGTGTTATTCATTTTTACACGCTCAAGCATATCAGGAGGTGCAATTCCGATGAGTCCATATTTTTCCCCATCTTTTTCAACCACCATTGACTTCTCAATTCTGCCATATAATGGAGAATCTTTATTAACATCTACATTTATAGCCAGCATCTTATATTTAGCATCACTTAATAACTTAGCCAAATCTCCGGGTTCAACAACATCCAATTCATGATTTCCCAGAGCTGTTGCAATAAATCCGCTCCAATTCAAAAATTTATCAGCAACTTGATTATGAGTATAATTAGCACCCAAAATTATATCTCCCGATGAAACTTTGAATTTTGAAATATTACCTGTTGTGTTTGACCAAAAACCAGGAGCAACTTCTGAGGCTGTAGTATTATCAAACTCTTTAGTCATATTATAAATACGTTCCATATTAGTCATTTTTCCATGGACATCATTTATATAAAACCAACTTGTATGAGTAAGTTTTGGCCCTGAAAATTGCGGCGAATCTACAGCTGTTTTTGAATACACAGGAACAGTTTCTGTAGGATAGACAGTAGCGGTGTATTCATAAGGTTTAGAATCATTTTTATTTACTAATTGAGACTTATCCGGCACCTGGTTAACTTGAGTGCCTAAATTATTTGCAGATTGATTAATATTTGGTATGTTTATCATTATTCTACCTTTAACACTTCACCATTATAAAAACAACTAAAAATATTATTTGCTTAAATCTAAATATTTATTACGATATGTAAAGTTAATAAACACAAGCATTTATTTCTTACCAACGTTTTATATTTTATTAGAACTACGCAGCAGAGCGCATTTCTTTATACATATCAATTCCTTCAACCCAATTAGGAACAATATTTAAATCTCCTTCAACTATATGCTGCGGAAGTGCGGCATGGTGAATTTTTGGAAGCAGATAATCTTCAGTATATTCAATAGGTCGTGAAATATTATCATCAGTATCATTACATATAAACGTCATTTTTCCTCTGTTATCGACTTTATAACCAACAATAGTTATTTCATGCCCGTTTACAATAATATTATTCTGATCAGTTTGTGTATACCCGATTATAACATTTTCACCTTCGTCCAATGCCTGCACAAGATGTCTTTTCATCGTACCCAAATCGGTTTCATACCCAATGAGTCTTGCATTCTCATCTACTGTCTGATATGTAACCGATAAAATATTTTTATCAAATACAACAGATTCCGTAAATGTTTTTTCAAACTCAATCAAACCTTTATCATTTTGATTAAATTTGCCGGCTCTTTTATCAGTTAAACTGTTATAAGATTGCTGAGAGCCAATTTGCATAAAAGTAGATTGCATTAATACATCGAGCGGAGTTCTTTCATAAGGATCTTTATTTGTTGTTTGAATTTGTGCTCTTATAATAGCATTCTTATCAGGAGCAAATTTCAATATGGCATTATTATAGTTGTCCATCTCATAAGGAACTTCAAAAGCATTTAACAACCAAACAGCATTTAATAAATTATCTGCTAAATTATTAAGACCAATCGTTTTATTAACAGACATCTTAGGAGAACTCAACTCCTGCGCAAATCTTGCAAATTCTGCAGGCATCTGCTTAGCCAATTTGAATTCTGTACTTGCTGCAACACAAGTTCCGGAATGTTCAACATTAATATCTCCCTGACCACGATAAATATCTAATAGATTCGATTTAGATTTATTATTAGCCTCAATAGCTCTTGTCTGATATCCAGGAGGAATATCTCCAAATTGCTGGGTTATAATATACGGATAAGCAATAGTTGCTATAGTATCTTTTAAAATAACATCCGCATTTAACCCTTCAGCTCTTGGTTCTGTTACTATTTTATATAAATTATCCAAAACAGTTGACCTATCCTCTGAGTTGGCATTCAATAAAACACCATTTTTAAGCATCGCATCTAAAACTTTTCTACCGTTTCTATCCAGATGCGATAGAACAGACGTATATTTATTTTTCTCTTCTTTTCCTGATAATTCGGTTCTTAAGTTTACTTTTGCATTTTGTGTACTAAACGGAATATATTTTGCGGCAGAAAAAGACGGTGAAAAATATTTCAAATTTCCATTATTTGAAATTTGTTCCTGGGGTTTAACACTGTTAATTGTGTTATAATTATATTGCTGGATACAAGAATTTACTTTTTCTACCATGTTAACTCCACAACTATAATAAAAAATAAACTTATAAAAAATTGCTAAAGATATATTATATTTGTAAATAAATATTAAAAAGAAGGTAGCATTGAAAAACTTAAAAGTCAAACCATTAACCAAATATCAGATAACAATTTCACTTGACAGACTAACGAGATTTAAAAATACTGAAACAAAATATCTCCGAGTTTTTCGTGATATTATAACTTCAAATTTAATAGAACCAAAATTTAAAAAGTCAGACTTAGAACAAATGGACTATACAACAATCAAAGATTTAGCAGAATATATCATAAATTTTTCACTTAATAATATGGGAAAAACTCTTGAAACTGATTATCTCATAAATCAACGATTGTACGATTATGAAAAATCCGTATTCAAACAGGATGAAAATACAGAAAAACTTTTAAAAAATAAAATTAATTACAAAGCATGTCTAGACCTAATTGAAGATAATGCTCCTACAAATCTAATATGGCTTAAATCATTACAAACAAGCACAAATTTAAAAGAGAACAGATTAAAAAAATCGCTAAAATTTCCTATCGAAAAAGTAATCATAGCAGAAGGAGCAACAGAAGAAACACTTTTACCTGAATTTGCTAAACTTTGCGAATATGACTTTGATAAAGAAGGTATCTTTATTTTATCTGCCGGAGGGAAAAATCAGGTAGTAAAATTGTATTACAGTTTGGCTGACAGTTTACAAATTCCAATATTTGTACTTTTGGATAAAGATGCAAAAGAAAATCTTGACGAAATTAAACCTAAATTACGACCTGAGGATAAAATACATTTACTTAACTGCGGAGAATTTGAAGACTTATTACCTGCAAATCTTATTAAAAAAACACTTGAATATGAGTTAAAAAATATATCGTTACTGGAAAAAGAAATTATTGACGATAGCATCCCAAGAGTAAAACTTTTGGAAGAAGTTTTTAAAAATAGAGGAATGCATGAATTCAAAAAAGTAGAATTTGCACAAATGGTTAAAAAGAATATTAAAACAAAAGAAGATATCTCAAGAGAAGTAATCGATATTATAGAAGAAATAAAGGGAATAAATAAAAAAGAAAAAATTTTAGAATGAAGTAGTTGACATTTAATTTTGTCTGGGATAGAATAAGTTTCGTAGGCTAAATAGCTAAGCCCCCATCGTCTAGAGGCCTAGGACAACACCCTTTCACGGTGTAGACAGCGATTCGAATTCGCTTGGGGGTACCATATAAATATAAGACGCCAATGAGGCGTCTTTTTATTTTTAACAATTTATTTTATCTAATTCCAACTTTTTAAAAGCTTGATAGCTTTAGGAATAACATTTTCTTTCCCGCGAATCTTATAATACTTTTTAGTTTTAGGGTTTATTATACAATAACCATTATTACAAGTTTTATATAACCATGCCTGCATACATAAAGTGTCCGGATTGATACAAAGAGAGCTATAATCTTTTTCAATATTATTATCTATATCTTCAACATCCACGTCAGTCTTGGCATTATCTTCAACTTTTTCCTTAGGTTTCAATAAATCATAACTAAGTATATATTTATCACGCAATAATTTTTTTTCTTTTTTAAAATTCTTCTCTATATAATCTTTATTACCTTCTGTTAACTCATTCTTTATTCTTACCCAATAAATAATAGATTTGTTAGACAATAAAAAGTCAGCATATTTATCTTTCGAATCAGTTTCGGAATAAACCTGCTGCGGGATATCTAACTCTTTAGAAACAAAAAATGAATAACTTTGTATACTTATCTCATTTCTTTTTGCCTTAGGCAAAGCTAACCAAATAATAGAACAAACAAGAAGAATGCTCCCGAATATTATAAACCACCACTTTACCCAAGCTCTTTGTGCGAAATGAAAATCCTCTTCATTAGAATATTGCACTTCACTCCAGGCCCATTGATTGCCATTCATACCTGCCCATATTGCCATCAGAAAAGCAGGAATAAAACCATACGGAATAAATATTAATAACAATATGAATAATAATACATATTTATTATATTTAATACCCCAAATCCAATTAAATAAAAATGCCCCCCAATTAAATTTATGCGAAATAGATTCAGGAGCATCCTCTCCCATTCCTGAATTGTTATCAGGTTTTATTATTACAACCGGCCTTGGTTGTTTATATTCTGTAACAGTAACTTTATCAAAAAACTCTTCTAAAGTAGTTTCATCTGATTCATATTCATCATTATCAGACGATAATTTCTGATTCTCCTCGTTATATTCTGAATCTTCAGGTTTTAACATAAAAATTTTCTCCATTGGCAATAATATTGCTAATCGTTATTAAGTATACAATAATACGAAAATTTTGTACAATTGTAACATTTTAAAAACAATTAAATGTTTAACATACACTATTGATTTTTATTCTAATCCATGATAATGTGCAAAAGGATATAAAATAAAAGGTTAAAATTATGTTTATACAAATCCGACGTAGCAGAAATATCTTTAAAGGCTTGTTTTAGTAAACGAGACATCTGTTGTGTTGGAAATAAAATTACAAAACAAGACCTTAAAACAAAGGTCTTGTTTTTTGTTACAAAAGGTTAATATAAATTATAAAAAAAGCAATTAATATTATTTAGAAAAGTTAAATAAAAGGTGAAGGTTAATATGATGATTAAAAATAACAATATTCGACGAAACTCAACTGTAAAAGCGAATGCCCCAATCGTAAAATTAATGAATTTAATCTGGGGATTGTAATACACAGTTGAGGCAGGACTATTTTGTCCTGTAAAAGGATAAAGGAAAATGATACCAAAAATTACAGCAAGTACAGTATACTCTATATTAGGAAATAACAGTTCTTATGTTCCACTAGCAATCAAAGATGTTGCTAACAGCTGCGGATTAACAGCAGCTTCATATATCGCAGGAGACAAAGCCGAGGGAAAAGACAGATTTATCGATGAATTTGGAACTCAAATTATATGGCTTGGAGGACTTCCGGCTTTTAACAAATTATTTAGTCTTATTTTATTTAAACCAGCAAAACTTGATTCCAAAATAGATGCAAGAATTTTAAAAAATTCAGAGATTTTAAAAGCTGCACAGGAGTTAGCCCCTTCTGAAACCATTAAAAACAGCTTAAAAGCTGCAGCTTCACATCAAAAACAATTTAAAATTCTTACTGTTGCAAGATTTGCCGCAGCATCTGTTGCCACAACATTAAGCTATCTTGGATTGACAAAATTCAGACATAAATATACTGAAGACCAAATTAAAAAAGAATATTTCGAAAAACAAAAAAATAAACATGTATCATTTATGGACAAAACATCTTCAGCCGTTCCATTCTCTGCTGCATTTTCGGCTGTTCACAATAATAAACAAAACAATAATCATCCAACCTTCACAGGAGGAGTGCAAGACTTTATATTCGACCCTGTTAGAAACTTGATGCTAGTAGATGGTGCAATAACAGGAGAAAGATTATCCCATTCAAGAAATCCTCAGGATTTCTTCGGGTATGTCCTTAAAGAAAGCGGTTTCTGGATATTTATGTACTTTGCAGGGCCAATGATTGCTAAAGCCCTTGAAAAAAACGCAGAAAATAAACATAAAAAATCTATCGATTTAGATGCTAGAGTTATTGAAAACGAAAGATTTAAAGAAGCATTTGCAAACGGAACAATAAAAAACCATCTTAAATCTTTTAAGGATGCAGATATATCAGATGTCAATATCTATAAATTTGCTGTTAATAATATAAATTCAGCTAATAATGAAAAAACAAATATTAACCTGATTGTTGATATGGCTAAAGAATCAGATATTATTGAATGTATAAAAATAAACAACAAAAATAAAGTCGATACAAGAAAGTTCATTGACTTAGAATCTCTAAGAGGTGTTCATCATAAAGTCGAAAAACTTCTTACACAATTTGAACAATCAGGCGAAAATGTTGATGACTTCTTTAATTCTGTTAGAAGACTAAAAAGAGCATCCGTATTGAAAAATATAGGAGCTTGTATTGGAGCTTTAGGAATTTTGGTTCCGTCAATTATGCTTCTGGTAAGACAATTCAGTCCGGAATATCAAGTAAAAAAAGATATTGAACAAAAATTAGCTGCAGAATTTGAAAATAAAAAAAGCTGAATAGTTGACAATCTTACAAAAAACCAATAAAATGATAATAGTTACCAATTTGAGTTAAAAATGAATTATTCAAAACAAAGAGAAATTATACTTGACGTATTAACAAAAAATGCAATTCATCCTACAGCAGAGGAGTTGCTTGAAATATTAAAACGTGATAATCTGAACGTAGGAATGACAACCCTATATAGAAACCTTAATCAACTGGCACAAACAGGAATGATAAAAAAAATAGACGGGTTGGAATCTCCTGCGCACTTTGACCATAATACTTTTGAGCATTATCATTTTATTTGTAAAAAATGTAATAGAGTTTTTGATATTCCACAAGAAGTAGCACCGGATATAATAAAAAATACCCGAAAGGCTACAGGTTTTGATATAATAAGTCATGATATAGTATTTCATGGTATATGTAGTGATTGTAAAAAGAGAAAGGAAAGTAATTAAATTATGGAAAAATGGGTATGTACTGTTTGTGGTTATGTTTACGACCCTGCAGAAAATGACAATGTAACATTTGAAAATTTACCGGAAGATTATGTATGCCCTTTATGTGGCGTTGGTAAAGACCAATTTGAAAAAGAATAATACAAAAACGGCGGGCATCACCATTTTTGAAGCCCGCCGTTTTTGTAATTCAAACTTACCAAGCTTTCAATTGTTCTATAATACTTTCTATTTTTGCAATTTCAGCATCACCAATTCCGTCAATTGAGAAAATTTCATTTATCTTTGGATTAACAACACAGAATTCATGACACATATTTGAAAAAGATATATCCGCCTGAGCATCTTCCATATTTGAAAATGTTTTAGAACCTGAAGCTTCCTCTGCATAAAAATTATACGTATCCATATAAGATTCATTTGCTTTTAATGGTTCAAATGTTTCTATAAAAGATTGAGCGTAAGGACAATCTGCACCCACATAATAAATTACAAACTTTTTATCAGTATATAAATCTTTATAATTACTTTTATCTTTCAAATATGTTACAACACTATCAGGTATTTTTGTAAAAGAATAATTTATACCGTCAAGACCTGTAAGTTCAACAGTTTTCTGTTCCACTGCCGGAACTGTTGTACCTGTTGTTTTTTGGTCATTAGAACCGCAACCGCATAATAAAAATGCTGATAGACCTATTGTTAAGACTGAAACAAATATTTTTTTCATACAATTCTCCTTTTTTATATAATAATAATAAATATAAATTTTAAAATCATATATTGAGTTTAACTTTAAATAAAACAAATCATGCTTAAAGAAAAAGAATTAATAAAATACTTTAAAAGTATAGGACTCCGAGTCAATACAACAACCAAAGCCCGGGGTCATCAGGGTTTTTATGTAAAAGGAAGAATAGATATCTCAAAAAACATTCCCCAGCAAAGGATTATTCCCACACTTTTACATGAATTTGCACACTATATACATTCGGGGATAGAACCGTTTTTTGAAAAACAAGGAGGCTCACTGGAAGTATTATTCAAAGATTCAAATATTTCCATATATAGAAAAGAACTACTTGAAGTTACACACTTTGTTGATACACAATCAAAATGTGAAAAATTAAACCAACATAAACAAATTCTCAAATCTCAAATAATTGAATATGAAAAAATAATAAAACATAAATATCCTAAATTTTTACGCTCTAAAAAATTCAAAGAATTTGAGAAATATATTAAAAAATCTAAGGCTAAATATTTGCTGAAATATGATCGTGTAAAATTAATATCCGGAATATTTTTTAAAAGAGAAGAAATCTTTTCAGTAGATAATATAGAAAAAGATTTTCACAACATGCCTGAAGAATTTGCCGCCTATATAAGATTAAAATCCTGTCAAAAAAAACAAAAGCGTATTTCTGCACGAATAAATCGTATAAAAAAATACTACACAAAACCAACCGAACTTTTTGCCAGACTGGTAGAGGGACTCTATTTGAACCCTGAAACTGTCCAAACCTTAGCCCCTCATACTTGTAAAAGATTTTATGAACTTTTAAACTCCGGATACTACAAAGAGCTCTCCGAGGTCTTTGAAACTTTTTATAAACCGGTTAACTTATAAAATATTTTCCTGACATAAGTTCTATGTGGATTTATTTCAGAATGTACTTTATCCAACTCTGCAAGCTCTTGACCTACTTCCTTATAAACATAACGCAAAATGTCCTCATCCCTTTGTTCCACAGTATCGTATTCTGCTCTAATTTTTACTAATTCGCCTCTATCTAAAAACTTTCCACCACAGCTATAGCAATCATCAACTTTAATTTCATTATGAATACTTGAACTATTTTTAACCATTTTAGAACCACAATTCGGACAGAGTCTTTCTGAAGACGCATCAATCTGCTCAAATTCTTTATTCTCAATCTTAGCCAATATAGCGGAGATATCTTCATCTTTCTCATCAAAATCATCAAATTCTCTATTATCAAAATATATACCGCCACACCCTTCAGAACAAATATCTATATTAATCCCGGCACTAGGAATAAATACTTTTTCCATATCTTTTCCGCAAGCCGGACATTTTAAAACTTTCAATGAATCTGCCATAATTATAATACCTCTTCATAGCTTCCTACATAGTTAATTTAGCATTTTACTAAATTTTTACATCCTACAACTACATTATTTAGCTAACACCATCTAACTCGAAACAATAAAATAATTAAATTCCATAAAGAATGTAAAATATTTTGAATTATTTTTGAAAATATTGTACAATATACTAAAAGGTAATATATATGGCAAAAAGTAAACTAAAAACAGAAGAGGCAGAAAAGTTAATCCAACAGGGATTTAATTTTCTTGATGAAAAAAATTACCAGGATGCTGAAAAAACAATTAATGAAGCATATAAAATATTTAAAGAAGAAAATTTTGCAGAAGGTATCTCTATCTGTCTAAGCTTGATTGCATTTCTAAACTACTCCGAAAATAAATCTGACTTTGAATCCAGTCTGGCTTTAGCACAAGACGGAACATATATGGCTAACAGAGCAAATAGCATTTCTGCAAAACTTATAAATGAACTCATATTAGGGAATATAAATTTTGCAGAAAATAACAAAGATATTGCCATTATACATTACAATAATGCACTAAAAATGACTGTTGATGAGGATAAATATCAACTTTCAGATACAATCAATACCAGAATTAAACAATTGCAAAATGGTATGGATTATTCACTACCGACTAAAAGTGATCCACTAGTTTCTCTGGTAAAAATAAGCCGCTCTATAACTGCAATTACTGATATAGATGCTCTTCTACGTGTTATCGCAGAAGAGACCAAAAATGCTATTCAAGCAGACAGATGTACTGTATTTTTATGGGATAAAGATACAGATGAACTATGGTCAAAAGTTGCATTGGGTCTTGATTCAAGTCAGGAAATAAGATTCCCTGCAGATAAAGGTCTCGCAGGATATGTTGTAAAAACCGGAGAATCATTAAATATTGTCGATGCATATAATGATTCACGCTTTAACCCTGAGGTTGATACAAAAACAGGTTATAGAACAAAAACAATTTTGTGTATGCCGATTATGAATAATAATCGAGAAATTATCGGAGCATTTCAAGTAATTAACAAAATTGACGGAGTCTTTACTAAAAATGATGAAGATTTGCTTGTTGCAATTGGAGGAAGCGCAAGTATCGCATTAGAAAATGCTCAATTATTTGATCAACAACTCCAGCTATACAGAGAACAAAAATTACTATTCGAAAGCTTTATTGATACACTCGCTACTTCTATTGATGCAAGAGACAAAATTACCGCCGGTCATTCAACAAGAGTTCGTCTTTATTCAACATTATTGGCCGATGCTATAGGAATGGAAGCAAAAGATAAAAGTTTGTTAGAAAAAGCAGCAATATTACATGATATTGGAAAAATCGGAATAAGAGATTCTGTTTTACAAAAGGATGGAAAACTTACAGACGAAGAATACAAACATATTCAAGAACATGTAAGAATCACCCACAATATTTTAAATAAAATTTATATGTCTCCTGATTTTAGAATTATCACGGAAATGGCGTGCTCACACCACGAAAAATGGGATGGTACGGGTTATTATAGACATCTTAAAGGTGAAGAAATTACTTTAGGAGGAAGAATTCTTGCTGTTGCCGACGTTTTTGACGCTATTACATCAAAAAGACATTATCGTGATAAAATGCCGATTGCAAATGTCCTTGATATTTTGATAAAGGGGGCAGGTTCTCACTTTGATAAAAATCTTGTAGATACATTCTTATCTATTTCTACAGATAAAATAGTAAAAGTATTTTTATATGAATCAAATTCAAAAATTGCCCCTAAAGATGCTGAAGTATTAAAACAGTATGATCTTTTATCAATTTATAGAATGCTCAGTTCTGAAACAATAAATGAAGAACAAAAAACTATTATAGATTTATTTAATAAATATTACCTTGGAAAATTTGAAGAAAAAGGAGACGTACAATAATTATGAAAAAAAACTTAATTATTTCACTATTTATAATCTCCATTTTCTCTAACTCTGCTTCCGCTCTTGATATGAACGGAATTAATATGGTAAATCCGCTAGAAGGAAATCCTTATACTTATCAAGAGGTTATAAATCAACCGTCTTTAGAGCTAAAAAGAGTTTCCCTAACGCGAAATGCCATAAAAAATCAATACAGTATTGCAATGGATAAATTTATGCAATCCAATGTTCGTTCTTCTTACCAAGATTTTCTTATGTTGATAGATAATGTAACCCCAAATGACTATATTTATATGCGCTTAACACAAGAAATGGCTGCGATAGGTTTTTTTAGCCTTTCCGAACTTGCTATGTCTAAAATTAAAGATGAAGAAATATCATCCTTATTAGAAGAAGATGTAAAAAATTTTTACTTTCCAAGCTACAGACTAACACATAAAGATCAGATTTATCTCGCAGAAATATACTCAAATATTATGTATAATGACCAAAGTAGAGAAGCGACAGGAGAGTTAATGAAACAACTAACTCTCTTATCCGAATCTGATTATGCTAATTATCTTGTAGCATTTGGATGTATGAAAAACGGAGAAATAAAACAGGCAATAAAATCTATCAATACAGCTATCGAAAAAAACCCAAAAAATATTAATTATAAACGTTTACGGGCAGAAATACTTGCTCAGTCAAATAAACCGCAAGACGGTCTAAAAGCTCTTGATGATTTGGACCAAAAGGAGATTAATACAGTTATTTTCGATAAAGAACTACATTCTTCACAACAATACATACTTTACAAAGCTGCAAAAAATGATTATTGGAAAAAATATCATTTGGCATACTATTATTATGATGAAAATGAACTAAACAAAGCTCTAAGAGTCCTACAATCTTCAATATCAGGTAAAAAAAATATAAACAAGGAAGTTTATGCCCTAACCGCTAAAGTATATTTTGATATGAAAGAATTTGAAAAAGCGCAGGATTATGCTTTAAAATCTATTGACATCGACAAAAAAAATACAAAAGCTTTGCTTGTATTAGGAGATGTAGCTTTTAGAAATCAGGATTATAAACTTGCTGAAAATTACTATAAAAAAGCCACAGGAAAAGATTCTACATATAATGCAGAAATAAAACTCGCAAAAACTTATCAAAAATTGAATAATGATAAAAAAGCTAAAGATATTTATTCAAAAATATTGAAAGTAAGCTCTAATGCCTATGAAGCATACTACCAAATGGCTCTGCTCGAAAAAGATAGAGAAACTGCTTATCTAAAAAAAGCAATTGCTCTAAATCCTAATTTTAAAGATGGATGGATTGACCTTGCTAGAATAGAAATCCTAAAAGAAGATTATGACAAAGCTCTATCATTCCTTGGAGTGGCAAAATATATTGACGAAAATGATTTTAGATATTATTATTATTTAGGACTTGTACTAAAAAATAAAGGCTTAACAGCAGAAGCGAACAAAAATTTTGAAAAAAGTCTTGACCTGAATCCTAATTATAATTTAGCAAAAGAGGAATTAAGTATATGAAGAAAAATTTATTAATTGTTGAAGATCATGAATTAACCAGATTCGGGTTAAAAACTACATTTGAAGATGTTGATTACATAAATATAATTTATGAAGCCTCTTCTGCTGAAGAAGCTTTAGATATATTCAAAAACAACCCTATAGATTTAGTTATAATGGATCTTGGTCTACCAAATATGAATGGTATCGATGCGACTAAGGCAATCCATGATATAAATGAAGATGTAAAAATTATTATTCTTACATCTCATAACGACGAAAAAGAAGTTTTAAATAGCCTGAAAGCCGGAGCAAATGCTTATTGCTCAAAAGAAATAAATCTGCAACGACTTGTACAAGTTGTTCAATCAGTTGCTGACGGAGCAGCATGGTTTGATCCAAGCATTGCCCATATTGTTTTACAAGCAACAACAAATTCCAAAGTAGGAGAGACAGAAACTACTTATAAAAATTATGACCTTACAGCCAGAGAAGCTCAAATATTGAAATTAATGACCGAAGGATACAGTAACATGGAGATTGCACAACATTTAGTAATCAGTGTTAATACAACAAAAGCCCATGTTGCAAGTATTCTGCAAAAACTCGAAGTAGACGACCGTTTACAAGCTGCTTTAAAAGCCCTCAAGTATCAAATTGTTTAAACTAAATTCAGATAAAAAGGATATTAAACTAATGTCTGATTTAACTAAAATTCTTTTAGTAGACGACAATCCTAAATATTTAGAAGATGTCCTACCATTCTATGGATATGAATTATGTTGCGCACAAGATGGAGTGCAGGCTCTAAAAATATTAGAAAGCGGAAAACATTTTGATTTAGTATTATTAGATATAATGATGCCAAATATGAACGGTTGGGAAACATTAAAAACAATCAGACAAAATCCTATACTAAAAAATATTCCTGTCATTATGCTAACCGCAGTTAATGAAGATCAAAAAATGATTTCAGGCTTAAAAATCGGAGCCGACGACTATATAGTAAAACCATTTATTCTTCCAAACCTCTTAGCAAGAATCGAAGCCGTATTACGCCGCAGTAACCGACAAAATAACAAAACCACAGATACTAATGTTACAATTGGTCAAATTAATAATTTTAATTCCTTGACTAAGAGAGAAAAAGATGTTTTATTATTAGTTACGCAGGGAGAAAGCAATAAATCTATTGCAGAAAAACTTGTGTTAAGTGAAGTAACCGTAAAAAGCCATTTAAATAGTATTTTTAAAAAGCTCAATGTTACCAATAGAACCCAGGCTGTACTTGTTTCAATGCAAATGAATTTAGTAGAAAAATAAATATATATTTAAGGAGATAAGAATGTTAGATTATACAAAAGAAGAATTATTATCTTTATTAGAAAACAACCCCGAAAAATTTAATGAATGGAAAAAAGATAGAGACGATGTTGACTTGAGTGAAGTGGATTTTTCCAACATGGTTTTAAAAGAAATTGACTTTTCTGATGTTGATTTGAATTCAAGTTCTTTTGCGGATTGCAGCTTATCTCTTATTAATTTCTATGGAGCGGATTTGACTTCTGTAGATTTCACACGATCTCGAGTTATAGAGTGTGATTTTTCTGAAAGTTTATTAACAGGCGCAGATTGCAGCTATGCTGAAATGACTTACTGTAATTTTACAGATTGCGATATGGCAGGATGCGTTTTATCTGAAACAGTTTTGACAAGTTCTGATTTATCAGCATCCGAAAACTTGGCTTCAGCAAGATATGACAGCGATACGGTTTGGCCTGATGATGATATGATGCCTGCAGAGTTTGATACCGAATGCAAAGATGATTTATCAGCACTAAAAGATGACGAAGATTCATCAATTGGAGACTATTAATCAAAAATTTTATTGTTAGAATTAAAAGATTCTTCAGTCTTTTTAACCTAAAGCGGAGAATCTTTTAATTATTGTAAGTAAAAGGAGAGAATTATGATAAAAGTAGCAGTATGCGGTGCTAATGGGAAAATGGGAAAAGAAGTTTGTAATGCCGTAGAGGGTAATTCATTAATGACTCTTGCTGCAAAAATCGATATAAAAGGAGAAGGATACAGAACAATTGAAGAAGCTAAACGGTACTGCGAAATCGATGTTCTTGTAGATTTTACACAACCAGATTCAATATATGAAAATGCAAAATTCTGCCTTCGTAATGGAATCGGAATTGTAATCGGCACTACAGGTCTTAACGATGAAGAAATTGCTTTTCTGAAAAAATTATCCGATGACCACAAAACTGGATGTTTTATAGCTCCTAATTTTTCAACAGGTGCAGTTTTAATGATGATGTTTGCAAAAATGGCCGCAAAATATTTTGATAATGCAGAGATTATAGAATACCACCACAATCAAAAAAAAGATGCTCCATCAGGAACCGCTATTAAAACAGCACTTATGATGTCTGAAGCTAAAAATTCATTTAAAGACGGAAATTGCGATGAAGTTGAAACAATTCAAGGTTCAAGAGGTGGAACATCCTATTCGGATATTCAAATTCACTCAATTAGAATGCCGGGATTTATGGCTTCACAAGAAGTATTATTTGGCTCTTTTGGTCAGACTTTATCAATCAGACATGATTCAACCGACAGAAAATGCTATATGCCTGGAATTTTAATGGCCATAAAACATGTTCGAGATAATAAAGATTTTATTTATGGCCTAGAAAATATAATGGAATAAAAGAATTAAACTATTGTAAATTTATAAAAATTTTATAACTTACACAACTATTATTGTAGTAAGATTATAATTAGCTAAGGAAGGAATATAAAAAATTATGGCAAAACAGAAACCAAATATTGCAATTTTAGGTGCTACAGGCGTTGTTGGAAGAGAGATTACCAAAATTCTTGATGAATTAAAAGTTGAATTTAATACTATAAAATTTCTATCCAGTGCAAAAAGTGCAGGGACAAAAATAGAATTTCAAGGCAAAGAATATATAGTAGAAGAAGCTAAACCTGAAAGTTTTGATAACATTAATATAGTACTGGCTTCAGCAGGTGGTTCAACATCACAAAAATTTGCTCCGGAAATTGTAAAACGAGGTGGAGTTTTAATTGATAATTCTTCCGCATTCAGAATGGATTCCGAGGTTCCGCTAGTAATAGCTTATGTTAATGATGAAGACTTAAAAAAACATAAAGGTATTATAGCAAACCCAAATTGTTCAACTTCGCAATTAATGCTTGTTTTAAAACCTCTTCACGAAAAATTCGGAATTAAAAGACTATTAGTTTCTACATATCAAGCTGTTTCTGGAGCAGGTTTAAAAGCAATCAATGAATTAACAGAAAATACCAAAGCTACACTGGCAGGAGAAGAGTTTAAGAATGAAGCGTTTAAAAAACCTATTTCATTTAATGTTATCCCGCAAATTGATGTATTTTGCGAAAACGGCTACACTAAAGAAGAAATGAAAGTAGCTAATGAAACAAAAAAAATTCTTCATCTTCCTTCTGACTTACCAATTTCCTGCACAGCTGCAAGAGTTCCTGTTTACAACGGACATTCAGAAGCTGTTGATATCGAATTTGAAAAAGAAGTTACTCCTGATGAAGTAAGAAAAATCCTTCAAAATTCATTTGGTGTAAAAGTAATTGATAATCCTTCAGAATTCGAATATCCAACAACCCGTGATGCTTCTGGAGTAGATCCGGTATTCGTTGGGAGAATACGAAAAAATCTTGCTTTTAATAACGGTATATCTTTATGGTGTGTAGCTGATAATATCAGAATAGGCGCTGCACTAAATACAGTAAGATTATGTAAAAAAGTTATCGAAATGGAATTATACTAGCCCTATATAAAAGAAAAGGATATAAATATGAGTATTAGAAAAATAACACCATCTATAACAGATACTCTATCAAATAAATTTAAACAACAAAAATATATTGATAGAATTAATAAAAAAACAGCTGAAGAAAACAATCTTTCAAATTTAGTAAAATCGGTAGCTAAAGAAATGATGCCACTAAAAAAGCAACCTACATTAACTGTCAGTAACACTGATACGTATACACCATCAACTGCAATAATAGATGGATATTCAGGGAAACTTGCAATTACTGACTCAATATGGGCACCTTGGAGCTATATTGCTAAAAATAAAAAATAACTTTCAAAAATAAATTCATAAATTATTTATTAAATAAAAAGTAATAAAATAACGGTTTTTACACTGAAATTTTATTACTTTTTGTTAAATATAGAGTATTTTTTAGCGCTTTTTATGTATAATTAATGAATTAGAAGGTATATTTTTATGGGTCAAATACTTAGAAGAGAAAATGTAGCAGATTTTGTAAAAAAATTGCATCAAAGTGGGAAGACAGTTGTTGCTACAAATGGCTGTTTTGATATTCTCCATGTAGGACACATCAGGTATTTACAAAAAACAAAATCGTTCGCAGATTATTCAATTGTTTTATTAAATTCTGACAAGTCCGTAAGAAATATCAAAGGTCCTCAACGCCCAATAAATTCTGAACAAGATAGAGCTGAAATATTGTGTGCACTTTCTTGTGTTGATTACGTTGTATTATTTGATGAAGATAGTCCACGTGATTTACTGGATGAAATCAAACCGGATGTATATACAAAAGGTGCAGACTATACAATGGAAACTCTACCGGAAGCAGATATTATGAAAAAAAACCACATCAAAGTAGAATTCATAACATTTGTAGAAGGAAAATCCACAACAAATACAATTGAAAAAATGAAAGACCGCTAATAACCAATTATATTTAATATAAGGAGAAAAAGATGAGATCATTTACAGTAGATGAAATTACACAAATTGTAGGTGGCATGCTTACAAAAGTTGCAAGCCCTAGTATTACACATATTGCACCACCGCTACTGAGCGATGAGAATACATTAGCACTTGCATTGGGTGAAGAAGAAATTGCCAATCTTGCAAAATCTAAAGCTAAAGCTGCACTTGTGCCTCTAGGAGTACAAATTGACGGTTTCACTACTATTGAAGTGGAAAGACCAAGACTTGCAATGATGAAGTTATTAAATCTATTCTACGTTCCTCCTGTTGTAAATAAAGATGTACATCCATCTGCAATTGTTGATCCTTCAGCTACATTAGGCCAAAATGTTTGCATTGGTCCAAATGTTGTTATATCTCCAAATGCTATTATTGGTGATAATACAAAAATTCTTGCAAATTCATATATTGGAAGTGGTGCAAAAATTGGAACTAACTGTTTCTTCCATCCGGGAGTAAACATCGGGGACAGAGTACAGGTTGGTAATGATGTAATTCTTCATCATGGCGTATCTTTAGGCGCAGACGGATTCAGTTTTGTAACCGAAAATCCGAACAATATTGAAAATGCAAGAAAAGATGGTGAAATAAAAGATTCTGAAATAGAACAAGTTATATTTAAAATTCCGTCAATTGGCTCTGTCGTAATTGGTAATAATGTAGAAATCGGAGCTAATTCAACAATAGACCGTGGAACTATTGAAAATACAACAATCGGTGATAATACAAAAATTGATGATCTTGTTATGATTGGACATAACTGTAAAATAGGTAAAGGTTGTTTAATAGTATCTCAAGTTGGTATCGCAGGTAGTTGTGTAATTGGTGATAGAGTTGTTATCGCAGGTCAAGCCGGCTTGGCTGACCATATTGAAATAGGCTCTGATACTATTATCACAGCTAAAGCCGGGGTTACAAAATCTTTCCCTGCTAAATCTATAATAGTAGGTATACCTGCAGTTCCTAGAAAAGATTTTATTAAACAACTTAAAACAATGAAAGATGCACAGGAAATTTTTGCAAAATTCAGAAAATTTGAACCTATGCTAAAATCATTTGAAGAAGCTCATCAAGAGGTTGAATAATAAAAAATGGTTACAATAAAAAAAGAAATTAAAATTTCAGGCAATGGTTTGATGAAAAACAAACACTGTGAAGTAACATTGTTTCCATCTAACTCTGGTCAAATTAGATATTTCGTTAAAGGTAAAGACTCTTTTTGCGCTAATGTAGATAATGTAGTCGCAACAGATCATTGTGTTGTATTAGGAACACAAAAAGCCAAGGCAATGTTAACCGAACATCTTACTGCGGCTTTAGCTTTTTGTCATATTGATTCAGTTGATATCTGTATGACAGAAGAGGAAGTTCCTATTTTGGACGGAAGCTCAAAAGGATGGGTAGAGGCAATAAAAGAAGTTGGAACTGATAAATCATTTTTCTCAAAAGAAAAATATTACACAGTTACTGAACCTGTATATTATCTTAACGGTAAAACCAGTCTTGTAATCTTACCAAGTGATAACTTGTTCATATCTTATGCGGTTAATTATGACCACCCTGATTTAACAAGAAGATTTGTAAATTATAATCCTAAAAATAAAGATGAAATTATAGAAGCCAGAACATTCGGATTTTATCGAGATTTGAAAAAATTCCAAATGCTGGGATTTGCTCAAGGTGTAACCGAAGAAAATACTGTCGGACTAACAGATGACGGAGGTTATACAACAGCCCTGCGCTCTGATAATGAACAAATAAAACATAAAATGCTGGACTTGATTGGGGATTTATACCTTTCAGGAGTTAATCCACTAAATATGAGATGCCAAATTCTGGCAAAAGAAGCAGGTCATGCTGTACATATAAAAGTTGCAAAAATATTAAAAGATAAATTAATAGAAATATAAGGAGAGAAATATGCCAGAAGAAACAAAAGAGGTACTAAGTTTTGATACAATGCAAATTATGGAAATGATTCCACATAGATTTCCATTTTTGTTAGTTGACAGGATAACAGAATGTGTACCTGGGAAATATGCTAGAGGCTATAAAAATCTAACAATGAATGAACAATTCTTTCAAGGTCATTTTCCTGGAAATCCAATTATGCCTGGAGTTCTGCAACTAGAAGCCATGGCTCAATGCTCTGCACCAATATTAATGACAATGCCTGAATTTGCAGGGAAATTAACATTATACGCAGGTGTTGATGGTGTAAGATTTAAAAATATAGTACGCCCTGGAGACAGATTTGATATAGAAGTTGAATTAACTAAAGTAAAAGGACCTATCTGCAAAGCTCATGGTGTTGGCAAAGTCGATGGTAAAGTCTGTGTAGAAGCAGATATGACTTTTGCTTTAAAATAAAAATTTTTCTAAAATTCACAAAAAGCTCTGATTATCTAACCATATCAGAGCTTTTTATTTTATACATATTATTCTATATAAACAAGAACAAATATTAACTTTTGTAACAAGATAAACATTTTATGAAATTACATACTTTATATATACTTTATATATATAAGAACATTAAATAACACACGAGATATTAAAAGAGAGAAAATTTAAATTCCGTTTAAATAACAAAGAGAGACACAATTATTCCTATTCCTAATTCCTAGAAGATTTTACCCCGCACCAGCGGGGCTTTTTTTTATTTTATTATTCAATTAATTTCAAAACCGTTCACCTGACAATAAGACATCAAAGATTTCTTGTGCTCATCGATTAAATTTCTAAGATAGGTATTTCTTGTCTTTTCACACACCAGAGCCATAGCTTTGTCATACATCTTTGCTGCACCTTTTAAATATTCAGCTTGCTTTTGAGAATGAACAGTACCTAAATCTTGATAATATTTACCGTAAATAAAATATATTTTAGACAAAAGATTATTCATACTATACTTTTTAGCCAAGATTATTGAAGATTCTATACTTATTTTCGCTGTTTCATAGTCTGATAATTCAATATTGGCTCTGGCAATCAGAATTTTTAACATAATAATAAAAAATGTATTATTAATTCGAGGATTTTGAGCGATTTCTAAAGCTTGAGATGCTATTTCAATCGCATTTTTCGGATTCTCAGTAATTATAGTTGCTTCAGCAATTAAATACCAGGATAAAAGTGCACCAAGAGCCATTTTTTCTTTTGCAAAATATGTAATCTGCTCATTATAAATTTCAATGGCATGCTTTGCCTGTTGTTTATCTTTAAATATTTTACCTAACAAAACTTTTAAAATATTTTTAGTAAAATTATCGCCGGTATTATTAGCAAAAGTAACAGCATCGAATAAGATTTCTTGCAATCCATCATATTGCTTTCGCATAAATTTATTTATAATAAAAATCAGATTCCATCTTGAAATAGTTTCACTATCCATCACATCTTCCCGATAGATACGGTTAATATCTTCTAATATATTATCAGATGTGCTAAAATCACCCTTCATTGTATTTGCATAAGCCAAAACTAATTTTGTTTTACAAATAAACAAGGAATCACTTATTTTATGTTTTTCAATAATATCAAATAGAATTGTAAGAATTTCAAATGAACGATCATTTCCTTGCAAAGCCAAAGCTGTAGCAAGAACTAAATATACACGCAACCAAGTTTCGTATATAAACCCAAGAGGTATAGTTTTGTTAAGTTTAGGCCTTGCTAAACTTGAATCTAAAACCGGTAAAATATCATTATCAATTAGATTTATAACTTCACCACAATTTCCTATATCAAGTAAAGATGAGAGTTTTGTGGTTTTAATCAAAGCACACTCAAGCTCTTGTCCGGGTTTTAATTTTTTCAAAACATTATCAACACACTCAACATCTCCAAAATATTTACCTGTTTTTTTACAACATAATGATAGATAGCCCAAAAGTTCAATTTCTTTTTCATCATTATGATTTTCTTTAGCATTTGCAATAGCATCAGGCAAAAACTCTAAAGCTTCTTCAGGATCATACTCAGACAATAATTTTCCTAAGCGTTCACTAATATTATAACGAATATTTAAAGTTTCATTCTCATTAAATTCATTTAATAAAGCCAAACACTGTTTTTGCGATATTACATACAGATTTATATCTCCGATATATGAAGCAACCCTGGTTATTTTTGTCCAAATATCAAAAGCCATACGATTTTCTTTTAAATTGTGTGCAATCATAGCCATCGTTGCATTTGTATTCAAGGTAAATACGCTAATTGCCTTTCCAACTTTAACATTTATATCTTCAAAAGAACTATCTTTTGTAACATTTTTCAACACTGTTTCCCATAATAGAAGGTTGTTAAATTCATAATACATCTGATTATATGGACGAACGAAATTCGATTTTGCAAGATATGACATTATATCATTAAACTCTTGATGCTTATATCCAAAAATTTCCTTTAATAAGGCCAAATTTAATCTATCGCCGAGAATAGCTGCTCCACATAAAAGTTTATGAGCCTGATTATTAGTTTTTTTAAGAGTATCAAGCCTTTCCTTAATCAACTCTGAAAAACTATTTGGAAGGATAAAAGCTTTATCAGAAATCTGACAGTCAAAAGAATAACTGATTGCTTGTTCTACAAATGCAGGATTACCACAGCTTTTTGAAAAAATAACGTCTTTTTCTCTCGGTGTGATATAAGTTCCGGATTCTCCAGTTAGTTTTACATTTTTCTCCAATTCTGCAACTGTTAATGGTGCAATATTAATATCCACATAAGATTTTAAATCTCTATCTTCAAAACCAAAAAAACTACTTATCGGTTTACAGGAATCATAGATTGCAATAAATTTAAGAGATTTCCATGTTGAATCTTTCTGCATAAAATTTGTAAAAAACTCAGCAGAGAAACCATCAATAAAATCAAAATTATCAATAACAAATACAAATTTTTTTGTATTAATAAATGCATCAAAAATTCGCATTAAAATATCACAGGTACGATGTTTATTAATTATAATATCCTCATAATCACCGTCTTTAAAATTATACAAAAAATTTATAAAGTCAGATATTTCTTTTTCATCCAAAAAATTAAACTCATTACTAAAAAATTTAGAAGCATCACGATGCAATTCTTCATTATTAATACAGTAGTTAGGCAGTTGAAATAAATTAAGAAGCATATCCTGAATAACACCGCCAGGAGTTAATTGTGTTAAAGAAGTACATTTACCGATACACCAGTGAAGATTTTCCGACTCGAGACTTTTTATAGCTTTTTTCAAGAGCGTAGTTTTTCCACTACCCTTTTCACCGGCAATAGAAAAAATCTTTTTATCCTTCGAATGCATACCATCAATCAATATATCAAGCGCCTGAGATGCATTATAAAAAACCGGAGAAAATTCAAGATTTAAAGGCTTACTTTTCTTTTTCTTATTTTTAGTAATTTTCATAGGAACACCAAACGGTGAACCGCATTTTCTGCACTTATTAGCACTTGGAAAATTAACACCTTTACAATTTGGACAAATTTTTAACAATTCATGTCCACATTTTTTACACACAAAACTACCCACAGGATTAACAGTATTACAATGACTGCACATCAATCCGGTACGAGTTTTACAATACGGACACCTAAGCGCCGATTCCGAAATATTTTTTTTACATACAGGACATTTCATATTAAAAATTTATCATTCTATGATATCTTTAACTTTTTCCATCAATCTGTATAGTCTTTTTGATACTTCAGATTGAGAAATTCCAAGTTGCTCAGAAATTTCTTTCTGTGTCATGCCTTTATCATAACGCAAAGTATAAATATGTAAATAGTCTTTATCCGGATCTTCTTTATCAATATTTCTAATAGTATTTGCTACAAACTCCAGAATTTCTTTTTGGATTATAATTTCTTCAGGACTTTCAGGAAGTTTAATACCGGAATAGTTGATAACAACATCAGAATAGTCAATACTGCTTTTTGCATCTAACCCAACTTCTTTTGTTGACATATATCCGGATCTGGTGCGTCTTAACCTGCCTGAATCCTTTAAAACATTAATAATAGATGTTGTAGCAACACGTTTAAGATAAGCTTCTAAAGTAGCTTCTGATTCAATAGCATTCAAAATAGCAACTGAGCGTTTGCATGTTTCGTTAAAAAAGTCATCATACAAATCTTCATTATTCGGATACTTACGATCATTCTTTATTATCTTGCTTATTAAATCAATTTTGTCCTGTGTTATCTCCACACCAACTATCCTCAAGTCTACTTTAAGGATATTATATCATACTTAGAAATAAATTTTAAGTATAACAGTTGTACTTTCGTCATTTCCCACACTATGAGGGGCTTTCAAGACTTTTAGAGTTTGGTTAACAGTTTGTAACACAATTTTATCAATCTGAGACGATCCGCTTGATAACAAAATTTTCGCATCTTTGAATGTACCATCTTTATCATAAAGAATACTTACTCTTACCTGATCTGAATAACTGTATTCCGTAGCAAGAAGTAAATCACTTGTTAATGATAATTTCAAACTTTTTCCAACAGCTTGGAAATATTGCTTAAAGTGAGAATTATAAGAAATATAATCAGGAATTTCCCAAGTCAATTTGCTAACTTCCAAATATGAATTAGCAGGCATTGTATTCTTAGGCTTAGCAACAGGAGGTTGTGCAGCCTTCTGAACATCCGGTTGAGTTGGAGTTTGAACTTTCGGTTGAGTTGCAACATTTTGAGATAATGCAGGTGCAGTATTATCCATATTCACAACATTTTCCTGATCAACTTTAAGCGTATTAGCATCCGAAACACCATTATCAGTACTTGTAGGAACTGTATCATCAGTTATAGGTTGCGGAGTTTCATCTTTCGGTTGTTTTATCATCTTAGAAACCGAAAATCCAATAATACCAACAATAATTAAAGCAAGAAGGACTCCTAATATTCCTAATCCAACACCTAAACCGACTTTACTGTTTCCTCTAGCAGCAGAACCCAATCTGCCAGGATTTTGCAGCAAGGCAGAGCCAGGAACAGGGTTATTTGCATCATAAAGATCGTCAATTTGCTCAGGCCCATCTAATTCAGGCATTTCACTATTATTAATGTCAATAGGAATTTCTCCAACCTTAAAATTCATATCACTTATAACCGTTGAATTTTCTATAACATTGAATACTTTTTCCTGAGGTTCAGGTTCGGTAATAAATTCATCTTCATTAATTTCATTTGAATTATCAACAACTTGAACATCTGCAGGTTCAACATGTGGAAGTTCAACATCTTGAAGATTGTCATAATTAGTATCTTCCATCCAATCTTGTGCTTGAGTATTGCTATCCTGAACTGTTGTATCTTCTAATGACACATCTAAATTATCAGATTGCACAACCTCTGCATCTTGATTATTATCAACAGAATTAAATGAAGTATCTATATCCTCCTCAGATAAAACAGAATCAACATTATCAAGAGCTGTAATATCAGAATCATCCATAATATCAGAAGCAGATAAATTTTGCTCTAAACTATTATTATCTAAAATATCTTCATTATAAGAGGTATCAATCACTTCATCAGGCTGAACTAAATCATCTATAGTCGCTTCGACATTTAAATTCTCAGATTCAGATAACAAATCTTCGGTATTAGCTTCCTGAGGTTGTATATCATCAAATATTGATGTACCTTCATCAAAACTATTAGTAAGAGGCTCCTCTGCTAACGGCTCCTCAGTAATATTCAAACTATTATCAAAATTCTCATCCTCAATAACTAAATTATCCTCCGCACCAGACATATTCAACTCCTCGGAAATTTCAGAATTTGCCAATGAATCCGGAGCTTCATCAACACTAAGAGTGTCTATATCATTGAAAGAAGTTTCCAAATCTTCACTCAAAAGTGTTGAAGTATCATCTAGAGAAATATCATCTATTGCAACTGAGTCATCTTCAGCACTGGTATCAGTTGAGTCTGATAAAGAATTGTTGTCCTCATCACTGCCTGCATTTTCATCAGAATCATTAAAGAATTCATCCGCAAAATCATCATCCAAAACAGTTTCTGTTTGTTCATCCAAAGTAGAGGTAAAATTGTTAAATTCCAAAGGCTCACTTTTTTCAATAACTATTTGATTAGGATTCATATTTAAATCCACAAGATGTTCATCATGAACCCCCTCGTTTAAATTTATATCCAAATTGTCCAATGCAGAAGTTCCATCAGCATTTATAGTAAATGAAGATAAATTCGGTAAATCAATTCCTTCAGAAGAGCCATCCGCATTCAATTTATCATCTAAATCCTCAACAGGAGCTGTTGGAGAATTAACCTGAGAAATGTTATTAAAATCTATTACGCTATCATTGTTATCTTCCATAGGACCAATATCGACAGCTTCCATTTGATTTAAATCTATAACTTCCTGTTCTATATTTTCACCATAGCCAACAGGTTTTTGATCCACTGTTTTTAACTCAGACAAATCTTTTGGTGAATCAAATTGGCCCGAAGCCTCTGCTTCCAAATCCGCTTCCATCTTTGCTGTTGATAAATCATACGCTGCAATATTTTCAGGGATTTCAGTAGCGTTAGTCGTTGTTTTTGCATAATCAATTCTATCAAGATTAACATGCTGATTTTCAAGATTTTTCTTAACCAAATCATTAACTAAATCTCCGGAAATTCCGGCAAGTTTCATTGCACCAGCCGAAGCAGCTGCAGCTGCAATTGATTCTCCTGCAGCAGCACCGGCCATAGCTGCGCCACCGGCGGCAGCTGCTTCAGCAGTTTTTCCTAAGGCTTTTTTGACAGCATCACCGACCGTTTGTTCTAAAGAAAGTTCTTTTTCTTGCTTATCACCGGAAGAATTATCTTTCGGTTCAATTACTGATTCTTGAATTTGTTCAGAATTTTCAGTTGAAATATCAGAAAGAACTTCATCAACAGAAGTTTCCTCTAAAACAGTTTTAACATCTTCTTTTTCTCCAGATAAATCTACGCCATCAACAACTTCTTCAGATGTTGAATCTTTACTCAAAGAAATATCAGAATCAAAACCATCATCTAATAGCAAATCTTCACCATTTGGATCGAATTCATCCAAAGGTTCAAAATCTGTTTCCGTAGTAACAAAACCGGTAGTATCCAAAATATCAGCCTGCTCAGTATCAATAACCGATTCTTCTACTTTCATTGCCGGTTCTGTATCAATAGTAATGTTATCTAACTGCTGAATTTCCTCATTTTCACCTGTAACAATAGCAGAAGCATCAGTATTAATAAATTCGGAATCACTTCCATCTGTTGAGCTCTCATCATCAAAGAAAGACTCATCCAACTCAACATCATTTTCTGTATCTATGGCTAACTCAATATCCTCATTCAAAGCCGCAGGTTCTTCTTCAGTTTCAGAAGTATCAACTACAGTTTCTGTATCAATAATGGCAGATGTGGAATCTGTGTTACTGCTATCAGTAGGATTTAAAGTTGACCCCACACTATATGATAAGGTTTCAAAATTATCAAATTCTAATATACTATCACGCAATTCATCACTCAAGAGAAGGAGTTCTATAAGTTCTTTTTGTTCCTCATCTGATATATTATGATCCGCCATAGCAATAGATAATTCCCTGCCTCTTAACATATCCTCTTGAGAAATTCCGCGGGAAGTATTTCCGGTAAACTCTTTAACAAATTTTGCCAAAGTTTGTGGTGCAGATAATTTTTCCTTTTCAAAAAAATAATAATCCGCATTTTGATTTTTAAGATTCAATAACTTAGGTTCAAAATAACCTAAAAATTCAACACGGCTGAAATCATCTACAAGCTTTAAGACCACATATACATCAGGAGTAATTTCAAATTGAAAATGACTTTTTGGGATAAATATTTTATCCTCATCAAAAACAACTCGAACATCAATATGAATATTCGGCAACATAATATCTGAAACATCTATCTTTTCTAAAATTTTTGAAATCGAATGGATATTATGAATATTAGAAACATTAATTCCTTCTGAAGCAAGGTATTTCGTAACCAATTCAGCCCCTAAAGCATTAATATATGCCCTGTTTTTAACAGAAGAATTAACAAAACTCCTGGACATAAACTCTGCTTCTATCTTATTATCCTGTTCTATATATATTAATGTTTCTTGTTTTTCAGCCATTTTAAATACTCTCCTCCTCTATATCTATAGAGATGACACGACAATTAAAAATATTCCAAATTTATTGTAAACTTTTGTAACAAATATTTGCAAAATTCCAATATTAGGACAAAATTGAAATATTAGGAGTTTTATATTAGTGTGTAAAAAGTGTATAAGGAGGTTTTCTCATGATGGTTAATTCAATTTCAAGTGTGCGTTTTTGCGGAGATGCTGACAGTATCTTATCAAGACCGGGCAAATTTTCTAATCCGGCTCCGCAAACCGAAAACCCTACTACAACTCAAGAAGCAGAGAAAAAAACTTCAGGTAGTACAGGTAAAAAAGTAGTAGGTACAATCGCAACATTAGCAGTCCTTGCTGCTGCACTGGTTGCTCTACCTAAAATATTCCCTAACGCTATAAAAACCTTAGGCGATGATGCATTGAAAAATGCAAAATGGACTGAAAAAATCGGTCATTATCTAGCCAAAACAGGCGAAGCAATTGGCAAATATACTTACGAACCAATTGTAAAATTATTCAGCAAAAATAAAAAACCACAAACCCCTCCAGCTGACTCTAAATTTTTTGCATAACCAATGAGAAAACTCATACAATAAAAAAACAGCTGTCTTTTAAAAAAAGACAGCTGTTTTGCTTGACGATTCGCAGAAATATATGATATAATTGGATGTTAATTTCAATATTGCACATATTTTAGCCAAAAGAGTTGTTAAATTTGCCAGAAAGGAAATTATGACATTAAGTGTTCCATACTCTTTTGTGCCAGGTGCGAAAGCTAAAGCCGAAGAAGTAAATGCCAACTTTGCTTCAATACTTAGTAAAATAGAAGAGACAAATACTAAAATTGATGACCAAAATTCGAAATTGGATCAAAAAACCAATCTTGACCTTTCGAATATAAATGATGACGGGAAAGCTCTATTTGATGCAAAAGCCGATAAAACCGAAATTGACGGCAAATGGGTCAAGTCATATAAAGCTCTTGCTGAAGGGGTTTCTCTAAAAGGCACAAGCAATTTAACTTATAATATAAGCTCATATCTGCCTGCAGATGAAAATGTATATGAAATATTTGTGGAAGGATTAACTGATACCGGAGCTTCAAATGGGGATTACGCACCTTTATATTTATCAACAAATGTCCTAAACAGTTCTGTATCAATATGCCGTGCAAGAACCCGCTCCGCTGCAATTATGAACTCAAGCGGTTCAACAATTATAATTGTTGATAAACAAAGGAAAATTATTATCAACAGAAGTTCAACTTGGACCGGTTCATTTCATTTAATATTACATGCATATAGAAAGGTGAGATAATTATGTATTATATTTTTGTAGAAAATAATAAAATAATTGGGGCAGGAGAATTAGAATGCCTAAACGAAGACATCTTAAATATAGAAATATCCGAAGAGTTATATAATGATTTTATCAAAAATCCAAACAAATATATTTATCAAAATAATGAAATTGTCAGCAATCCAAATTATGCCAATGAACAATATCAACAAGAAATTCTTCAACAAATAGAACAAATAAAAGCACAACTTGATAATCTTGACTCAAAGCGCATCCGAGCCGTGTGCGAAAATGAAATAAAAGACAGCCAAACAGGTGAAACTTGGCTAGAATATTATAATTCCAAAATCATACCACTTAGAGATAAACTTAACGAATTATCTGAAAATCTTTTATAAACTTTAAACATTACAGTTGAAGAAAATTTACTCTTTAACTGTAATGTTTTATCAAACACTATCCCGCCTAGAATCAACTTCTAAATGCTAATACAAAAAATATGTTTTTGATATAATTAAAATATAGTAGGAGAAAGATTATGACAGAAATAAGAGAAGAATTTATAAATCAAGCAAAACATCTAGCAAGAAATGCAGAAGTGCTACCCGGAGGGATTGAAGAATTAGCAGCAAAATTACAACATGCAGCAGATACAAAAACTCCACTTCGAGTAAAACTTGGAATGGATCCAACACGACCGGACCTTCATCTTGGACATACAGTTGTTATGAGAAAGTTAAAAGAATTTCAAGCTCTTGGACATAAAATCGTTCTAATTGTTGGTGGAGCTACCGCAATGGTAGGAGATCCTTCAGGGAAAACCGAAACAAGACCAGCGCTGACAAAAGAACAAGTTGAAGAAAATGCAAAATCTTATTTCGACCAAATGTCAAAAGTACTGGATGTAACTGACGCAGAAGTTACAAATAATGCAGATTGGTTACATAAAATGAGCTTCACTGAACTTCTAAAACTATCAGCAAAAGTTACAGTAGCACAAATGATGACTCGAGATGATTTTGCTAAAAGATATTCTGAAGGAAAACCTATTTCTATTCATGAATTTTTCTACCCATTAATGCAAGCTTATGATTCTGTCGCAATTGATGCAGATATCGAACTTGGCGGCACAGATCAAAGATTTAATACATTATTAGGACGTGATATACAAACTGCTTATGGCAAAAAATATCCGCAACTTGTAATGCTTTTACCTTTATTAGAAGGAACAGACGGTGTTGTAAAAATGTCAAAAACCTATCCTGAGCACTGCATATCTTTAACCGACAGTGCAAAAGATATGTTCGGTAAACTAATGAGTATTCCGGATAATATGATTACTCGTTATTACAGCCTGTTAACAGATGCAACAAAAGAAGAATTAGAAACTTATGACAAACAAATAGAAAATGGCTCAGTTAATCCAAGAACTATAAAAATGCAGCTGGCACATATAATTACAGAAGAATATCATGGAAAAGAAGGAGCTGATAAAGCACAAGCTGATTTTATTAATGTTGTATCCAATAAAGGTATTCCTGACGACATTCAGGAAGTCAAAGTTGAACAGGGCAAAAATATATTGGATATCCTCACCGAATTAAACTTTACAACCAGCAGAGGAGAAGCTAAACGACTAATTCAAGGCGGCGGAGTGAAAATTGATGGTGAAAAAATTACTGACATGGCTTATACCGTTTCTTTTGATAACAGTATAGTATTACAAGCAGGAAAACGTAAATTTGCTAAGTTAGTAAAATAAGATTAGACATTTTGTTAAATTCTAATAAAGGATAGAAAAGATGTTATCTGTAATAAAACGTGGAATATCAAAAGTCAAAGAAGATATTAAAGTGATATATGATAATGATCCTGCAGCAAAAAATTTATTAGAAGTAATACTTTGCTATCCCGGACTGCATGCACTTATTGCTTATCGCTTTGCACACAGATTGTACAAATGGAATATACCATTAATCCCTCGTATAATTTCATATATGACAAGAATTATTACAGGTATTGAAATTCATCCGGGCGCCAAAATAGGCAGAAGATTTTTTATTGACCATGGTGAAGGTGTTGTTATAGGTGAAACAACAATTGTTGGAGATGATGTTTTAATTTACCAGCAAGTAACACTTGGAGGTACAGGGAAAGAAAAAGGGAAACGTCATCCTACATTGGGGAATAATGTTATTGTAGGTGCCGGTGCAAAAATTCTTGGAAATATTTCAATAGGAGATTATGTAAGAATCGGAGCCGGTTCTGTTGTGATAGATGATGTTCCTGAAAACTCTACAGTAGTTGGGATTCCTGGTCGTATTGTCCATCGCATGGTAATTGATAAACAAGGAAATCTTATGCACAATAGAATTCCTGATCCGGTAAAATGTGATATAAATAAACTAAAGGCTGAAGTTGAAATCTTAAAAGAACAAATCAATTCACAAAAATAAATTTATTAAAATATCAACAAAAATTGATATTCTATCTTTTGGAAATAATATCCATCAATTTTATTTCAATTTCATCAAAAACGCTTTTCCATTCACCATGATTTTTTTGACGGAATAACGTTACACTATCATACCAATCACAGTGATTAATATCTATATGCCAACGCCAGTTATATATATATGGAAGAAGTACCCAACAAGGTTTTTTCATTGCTCCTGCCAGATGAGCTAATGATGTGTCATTACATATAACCAAATCCATATTTTCTACTGCACCGGCAGTATCTGAAAAATTAGAAAAAGTTTTTCCTAAATCTATAACATTGTATTTAGCCTTTATCTTATCAAATTCTTCTGCCCCCTCGAACGTTTGACAAGAATAAAACTGAGTATTATCAAGTTCAAAAAGTTTGAAAAAATCTTCTACCTTTAAAACTCTTTCTTTATCATAATATGTATTTCCCTGCCATTTTATCCCAATTTTAAATTTATCATTATCAAAATACCTTTCTTTATAATAATTTATTTTGGCAGGATTAGCCTTCAGATAACCGTCGTCATGATGTATAAAAATATCTTCACCTTTCAAAGACAACGCATAAGGCACACTCAAAAACGGAATATGATAATCAAAATATACATCCTTCTCAAAATCATATAATTCCATAATTTCAGCACCATAAGAATTTTCTCTGAATAAAGAAGCAAGTTCTTTCTGAGGTTTCAAAATAACCTTTTTGCACATTGATGTCAATTGAGGCATATATCTGTAAAACATCAAAACATCACCAAAACCTGCTTCATAATATGTATACAAAACTTTATCAGATAAATCTTCTTTACCGGTCCACATAGGTTTTTCTCTCATCAAATTAGGATAAGTTTTTTCCTGAGAGACAATTGCACTATGTCTGCATAATCTTGATTCAAAACATTTTAATCCTTGTTCATAATTTTTTGTCTGCATATAAGCAAGTGCCAAAAAATAGGTTGATTCCCAATCATCAGGTTTAACCTCAAGAGCTTTTTTATAACATTCAACAGCATCAAAAGGTCTATTTTCATTAAAACATAAGTATGCAAGATTAAAATATGATTCATGACTTTGAGGATTCAGTTCAAGAGCCTTATAATAAGACTGTTTTGATTTTTCCCATTCATGATTATTTTTATATGCCATTGCAAGATTAAACCAATATTCATAGTTATCAGGAAAATCTCTTGTTAATTCTTCATAAAACTCTATTGCTAACTTGAAATCTCCTTTTTGTAAATATACTTTTGCCAAGTTCTCAAAATAATAAACTTCAGGATGGATGGATATAGCTTTTTTAATACATAATTCAGCTTCCATATAATCTCTAACTTGATAATATATAACACCAAGTAAGTCCCATACCTCAGAATTTTCCGGCTCAGACTTCAATATTTCCATATACATATCACGAGCAGCAGTTAATTTACCTTCTTTATGATATAAAAATGCTTCTTTAAATTTTTCCGATTGTTTCTGCGCCATATAAAATCCTTACATTATAACTGAATGCCAATAAAATTAAAAATATGATTTATATTTAACAAGTTATATTGAAATACAAGTCCTACGAATGTACTAACAAGTACAAGGCTTACAATAATTATCGCAGTATCTTTCTTATCACAATTTTTCTTAAATAAAACCAGAACACCCAACCCACCAGCTGAAGATAAACCTGCAATAAGCGAGCCAAAACTTATTGTATTTTTTACAAATAATAAAGTCATCATAACCGATATTGCACAGTTAGGAATTAATCCTAACAGAGAAAGCAAAAGAGGTTGAACAGGAGAATTAAGAAGACAATATTTTGCCAGATTTTCTTCTGTTCCAACTTTAGAAATTATAAATCCTAAAATAACAGAGACTATAAAAATAAATATAAAAATATTCAACGTATGTTTAAGAGGATGAAGCCAAAAATCTTTTGTTTTTGAGGCTGCTACAATCTGATGATGGCAACATCCATGTTCATGCTCCATTTCAGCATCCGTAGGCAATTTTGAAGATTCAATAACCGGTTCTTTTGCTTTATATGTTATTAAAATATCAACAAGATAACCGACAACAATTGCAACAATAACTTTAATAATAATTATAGGAAGAATAAGATAAATCTTGCTAGGATATGTAAGTAATACCGGAATAGCCTCATCGGATGTAGCAAGATATACAGCAAGCAAAGTTCCGCGACTAAGAATTCGCCTAACATAAAGAGTACTTGCTATAACAGAAAAGCCACATTGTGGAATAGAGGCAAACAAACTCCCAAACAATGGCCCTATTTTTTTGATAAAAAATATAAATAAGTGTTTTTTCTTTGTAAAATATTGTTCAATAACTTCAACAAGTAAAAATACAACAAACAAAAATGGAACAAGATTTAAACTATCAATCAATGCATCCTTGAAAAATTCCGGTAAAAAATTAATCGGTTCTATTATATGTTCAGGTAGTGAAGTTATAAATTCTATAAAATGTAATATCGACTGAAAAAAAACATGCATGTTTTATAATATCCTATTTTATAAATAAATCTTTAATCATATTTACAACAGCAAGGTTATAATAAACAAATAATCCGGTAATAATAGCTGCAGCAACTAAAATTATAGTAATAATAGTATTATCATTACTATTTTGATTCCGTTTAACAAGAGTGAATAAACCAAGCCCCGTTACTGATACCAAACCTGATATAAGAGCAGGAAAACCTATAATCCCCTTAACATAGGCAATAGCAAGAAAAACGGAGGTTACACAATTAGATACCAACCCCAATAACGCCGTTCCTACAAGTTGATACGGGGTATCAATCATTAAAAAGGAAGCCAAATTTTCTACAGAACCGAATCCCAAAACTACACAATTAATAAGTGCTAAACTTAAAAACGTAAACATAAACATATTAAATGTATGAGTCAAAGGATGCATCCACCAATATGCCGGATTTTCCTTAGTTTGGATTCTATGATGGCAACAAGCCGGTTCATTTAAATCTGTATTAATAGCATTAATATCTTCGACAGGTTTTATTCTTCTATGAATAATAGTATCTACAATATCTACCGAATAAGCAACAATAATCCCCACAATTATCTTTATAACAATAATAGGAATAATGACCAACGCTTTACTAAAATCCAAAAACAACAAAGGAAGAGCATCGTCAGAACAGGAAATATAAAACGCAAGCAAAGTTCCGCGAGATATCATCTTTCTGGAATAAAAAGTACTTGCAATAACCTGATACCCACACTCCGGAATAACCGAAATTCCAACCCCAAATAAAGGTCCTAATTTTTGGATAAGCCTTATAAATACGTTTATACGAGTAAGGAAAAATCTTTCTAAAAGTTCAATACCGTAATAAAGAACATACAACCACGGAATAAAATTAATACTTGTTATTAAAGCATCCTTTATATATTCCGGCAAAAAAGTACAATGATTTATTAAAAAAGCAGGGACTCCAAGAACTTCCTGTATATGTTGTAATATCTCTTCCATAATAATCCTACCTGTATAATTTTACTTTAAAATAATATTAACATAACGCAAAGAAAGATGTATCAAATACTTGAAGGATATGTAAAAAATTTTTATATGAAATTTGCCGAGAAAAAAATTTTGTCATATACTAAAACTGCTATGAAAAACATGAGACAAACAAATATAAATAATCACAGAGATGCTTGGGTAGAGATTAATATTTCAAATCTTGAAAATAATATAAAAGAAATAAAAAAGAATGTTCCGCAAGGAGTAAAACTTCTGGGAGTAGTTAAGGCTGATGCTTATGGACACGGAGCAGTAATGCTTGCTCCAACCATTCTGGCAAGCGGTATAGATATGCTTGGGGTTGCATCCATAGATGAAGGTGTTGATTTACGACAAGCAAAAATTGACTGTGATATATTAGTTCTTGGTGCTGTTCCTGTTTGGGCAATAGAAAGCGCAGTAAAAAATGATATCAGTATTGCAATTTTTAACAATGCTCATCTAAAAGCATGTGAACAGACTTTTATAAGAACAGGAATTAAACCAAAAGTTCACATAAAAATTGATACTGGAATGAACAGAATTGGTGTTCGTGCTGATGAAGCCATAGAATTTATAAAAGATGTTCAAAAAGCTCAATACGTCAACCTCCAAGGGATATTTACACATTTAGCAGCAGCTGAAGAACTTGATAAAACAAAACTTCAAATAGAAAAATGGGATAGTGTTATAAATAATATTGATACAAAAGGTTTAATATTACATATTTTAAATACTGTTGGAACAATTTGTTATGATGTTCCAAATTCAAATATGAGAAGAGTAGGAATTGCACTATACGGATTATATCCTGATTTTCCGCCTGATATTGACTTTTATAAACCAAAACTCAAACAATTGATTTCATTAAAAGGCAGAATTGTTAATATTCATACCGTAAAAGATAAAGAAGGTGTAAGCTACTGCCATACATATCAAGCTAAAGGTGATAGGACAATTGCGACCGTTCCGTTAGGTTATGCTGACGGAATTCCAAGACTTTTATCAAACAAAATTACAGGAACACTTAATGGAGTAGAAGTTCCTCAAGTAGGAAATATAACAATGGATCAAATGATGTTTGATATAACTGGGGTTGAAGCATGCGCAGGCGATATAATTACACTTCTTGATGATGAAAAACACTCAATTGATGAATGGGCAAAAATTCTTCATACAATAAATTATGAACTGACCTGCCGTTTAAAAGTCAGGTTACCGCGTGTTTATACAAGATAAGGAGTAAATATGGAAGAATTTGATATAGGTATAGTAGGTGCAGGTCCGGCTGGTTACACCGCAGCGTTACATGCCGCAAATTCCGGTCAAAAAGTTGTCTTATTTGAAAATGATAATATAGGCGGAGTTTGCTTAAACAAAGGCTGCATCCCTACGAAAACAATTCTTCACATATCGGAATTATATAAACAAATTAGAAACGCAACAGACATCGGAATAAAAATCGATAATTTTGAATTAGATTATTCAAAAATCATTGAACAAAAAGATAAAACCATACAAAAGCTTAGAAAAGGAATCGAGCTTGCACTAAAAAATGCAAAAGTCAAAGTGGTATTATCTAACGCAGAAATATTATCAAGCAATGAAATTATAGCAGACAATACAAAATATATATGTAAGCAGATAATATGTGCAATAGGTTCATCCCCAAAAATTGTAACCGGATTAGAATTTGACCATGAATTTTTATTATCTTCAGATGATATTTTACAATTGAAAAAACTACCAAAAAATATTTTAATAATTGGCTCCGGTGCTATTGGAATTGAATGGGGAAGAATATTTTCCAACTTTGGAGTAGAAACTAGTATAATAGAATTAGCTCCACATTTACTACCCTTAGCTGATATTGAAGTTTCAAAAAGACTCGAAAGGCTTTTTAAAACAAATCAGATAAAATTTTACACTCAAACTTCTGTAACAGAAATAAAAAATAAAAAAGTTACTTTATCTAACGGTGAAATTCTTGAACCGGAAATTATTCTTGTTGCAATAGGCAGAACCCCAAACACAATTAACAAAATTGAAGGAGTAACATATATTGGGGATGTAACAGGAGAAATACAATTAGCACATTATGCAATAAAACAAGCTATTGAAAAAGTCAGCAAAATAAAATTTGATAAAACTCTTGTTCCAAGTGTAGTCTACGGAAAGCCTGAAATTGCTTGGGTTGGAAAACGAGAACAGGATTTAGAACATGAAAATTATAAAAAATCTATATTGCTTCTTTCGGCTCTCGGAAAGGCGCAATGTGATAATGAAACTGAAGGATTTATAAAAATAATTGAACAAAACGGACAAATTGCAGGTGCCCATATTGTAAGTGCGGAAGCATCAGCACTTATTCAACAAATTACAATTGCAATGCAGAATAAAATATCAGTAGAAAAATTAAAAGAGGTCTGCTTTGCTCATCCAACATATTCAGAAGGAATTTTTGAATCATTATTCAGATTACAGTAATACAACAAATAAAGCGCCTCATTTTATAAAATGAGGCGCTTTATTTGTTAAAAGAATGATTTTGTACCTTTGCCGCCGGCATTCCAATATGCATTGCCCTGACTTCTTTGTTTAGTTTGAACTCTAACTCTTGGTTCTTTCTTTTCAGGTACAGGTTTTCCCTCTGCTGCAGCATTTTGCGGAATCATATTAGAATCAATCTGTTTTGCAGGTGTAAAAGAAGCTTCATATACCCCATCTTTTCCCGGAACAGAAACTTCTACGCCCTTATTGTCAACAGAAGGTGAACTGACACCAGGAGTTGTAGATAAAACAGTAGGACTCAACGGTTCAAGCAAAAGTGGCTCTGCTGCACTTGCAGTTGATACTGTAAACAATGCTACTGCAAATAATAATACTAAATTTTTCATTTTGAAACTCCTATATAATTTTGAGTGATAATATACTTATATAACGTAATTAGACAAAAATCAAATATAAAAAAATTTGTTATATAATTTATATAAAAATAAAAGGAGTTAAAAATTGCGTGAAAGACTACCTCAGTATTTAAAACGTCCAATAATTGATACAGATAAAACTAGAACCGTAAGAAAAATTTTAAAAGAAAATTGTCTAAATACAGTTTGCGAAAACGCTCGCTGTCCAAATAAAAATGAATGCTATACAAAACATACAGCAACATTTCTAATTATGGGAAACAACTGTACAAGAAACTGCCGCTACTGTAATATTACATGCCAAAAACCGGAAAAACTCGACAAAGATGAACCTGCTCATATAGCAAAAGCTGTAAAAGATTTAGGGCTTAAATATGCCGTCATTACATCAGTAACAAGGGACGACCTTCCTGATGGTGGGGCTGAGCACTTTAGTCAATGTATACATGAAATAAGAAAAATATCTCCGGATACAAAAATCGAAATATTAACACCAGATTTTAAAAACAATAAAAATTCTCTGGATACAATTATAAATGCACACCCTGATGTTTTTAATCACAATATCGAAACTGTTAAAGAACTATTTAAAACTGCACGGCCTCAGGGAAGCTATGAAACATCAATCAATGTTTTAAAATATATAAAAGAAAACAGCAATATAAAAACAAAATCAGGCCTTATGATAGGACTTGGAGAAACCTTTGAACAAATTAAAGAAACACTTCAGGATTTATACAATATCAACTGCGATATTGTAACAATAGGTCAATATATTCAACCTTCAAAAGCACATCTGCAGGTTGCTAAATACTACACCCCTGACGAATATGAAAAAATTAAAAAACTTGCAGCATCAATAGGTATAAAACATTCTCAAATAGGACCACTGGTAAGAAGTTCATATAATGCTGCAAGTCTTATTTCATAATTAAAATATGCAATATAGACTACTTTAATTTTTTTACGATTTCATCAGTAATATCATCCCCGCCAGAAATTACCATCCCTGTCGGAAGCACAAGATTATAGTTAGATTTCTTTGCCTCATTTGAAATAAGAGACTTTATACTTGTGTTAATTTTTGAAATTTTTGTATTATATTCTTGGTCCATATCATTTTTCTTCTTTTCAATTTGTTTTCTATAACTTGCCTCCATTTGTATAGCTTTATTTCTATCAGCCTCATTCACTATTTCATTCTGAGCCTTTGAAATAAGAGTATTTAATTCCTCCATTTTCTTATCTTGTGAGCGCTTTAAAGATTGAATATCTTGAGAATTAGAAAGAACTGTTGAAACATCTACCACCGCAACTTTATAACGTGGAAAAGAAACGGCAACATCATTCATGTTATACCCGACAAAAAACACTAAAACACACGCTACAATAAACCAAATGTTATTTTTCATAATATCCCTAACCTTTCTGAAATTTATATCTGCACAAAATATTGCTAAATACACTATGGACTGAAACCTTTTAAAATATTATTTAAGAATAAAATTCCCGGTATCACAATATTTTTCCTACCTGAATACTAAAATGCTACAACTTAAAAAAAAAATTTTAATATCCACCAGTACAAAAAAATATCCCCCGACAAGGGAGATAATTATTTATATAATTCTAAATGTAAACATAAGGGAAATTATTTAAGGAATCATAAAATTACTATGCAAAAATACTTTTCAATGGTTCAACATCATTTTTTTCTTCTTTTTTAGATCTACCCATCAAGAGTTCTCCATGGTAGAAAGGATTTGAACCGTTCTTATCTTTAGAAGCTGCTGCTGCAAATATGCTGACCAAACCTGCTGCGGCATTTGTTTCAGATGCTTTTTGAGTTTCAGTTACTTCGTTAACAACCGGCATGTATTTACCATCAATTTTTTTAGAAATAGCAGCTTGAGAATTCAAATACTTAATTGAATTTAATGTAGTTTCATTAAATTGATATTGATAAGTATTATTCATTGCTATTTGTTTTTGAACTGCTGTATCAATTTTTCCCTGATATAAGTCAACACCTAATTCTACAGGTTTTGCAATTGAATTAATTTGAGTAGTTTGTGCAGAATTAGTATATTGGGTGCTCTTTTGTGCGGCACGACGTAAAATTTCTTGAGATACATCTTTTAACACAGATGTATCAATGCCTTTTTTGTATAATGAACTATAATTTACATTTAGACCCATTAGACTTATCCCTTTGTTTCCTTACAAATATATATTCGGCATATCCAGCTGAATCTTTAAAATATAGTCCTATATTATTAACATATTGTTACATTTTATCATGCTTTAAACTTTATTTTCAATTACATGTACTAGAAAAACTTTAATATCATCAAAATGTTTTCATCTTTTTAAATGATGTTTATAAAACCAGATATTATAGAATAGAAATGTAAGAAAGAAGGAATTGGGTAGGTTAATGGAACAAAGTTTTGATTTTTCATCATATAATAGCATCAAACGTTTATCTGAAGATGAACTTACCGCTTTATGGAACAGATATTTATCTGATAAAAAGGATAAACATGCTAGAGATGAAATTATTGTTCAATATATATACCTTGTAAGATATGCAGTAGGACGTGTAAAAGTCTCACTGCCTGCAACAATTTCTATAGAAGATATCGCAGGATATGGTGTAGAAGGTTTAATAAATGCAGTTGAACGATTCTCTCCACAAAAAAACACTAGATTCGAAACGTATGCACTTATAAGAATTCGCGGAGCAATTATCGACAAAATAAGAGCTCAAGACTTTTTACCCAGAAGTATTCGAAAAAAAATTAAAGAAATAAAACAAGCTTCTGAAATTTTAAAACAAGAACTCGGAAGAACTCCAACCTCGTCAGAAATTGCAAATTATCTTGACATGGATCCGGAAAAAGTTAACCAAATAATTTCAGAAGACATAACTATAACATCTATTTATGAAAAACGCGGAACTTCAGATGATAGTATGGAAATCATTGATACAATTGAAGATTCTACAAAACTAAATCCGCAAGAAAGAATGGAAGAACAAAACATTAAAACAGATCTTCAGAAAGCTCTTCAAAGATTACCTGAAAGAGAAAGAGTACTAATGGTTTTGTACTATCAGGAAAACATGACAATGAAAGAAATCGGAGAAACTCTTGGAATGTCCGAGTCTCGAGTCTGTCAACTACATGCTCAGGCAATAATGAAGCTGAAAAATATTCTCAATGAAAATCGTTCTTCTAGACTTCAAAAAGCAATTGTTTAGTTAAGCAATTCAACTTTTTCATAATTTATAATTACAAAATCTATTCGTTGATTAAAATTTTCATTATATCTGTTTTTCTGTTTAAATGGCATCATTTCACCATAACCAACTGCACTGATTCGTCCGGGATTTATTTTTTCCGTCTTAATAAGATAATCAACAATTTTTTCCGCTTGCACAATTGATAACTCCCAATTTGAATGATAAGTAGAGTTTTCAAATGTCTCAAAATTTGAATTACTTTCAACTATGCACTTATTATCCAGGACTCTAAGAATATCTGCAATATGATGTAATAAAGGTTTTGCTGAATCTATAAGTTCATCGTTGCCTTTCCTGAAAAACATTGTACTATCTATACTTACAATAAGGCCTCTTGGAACTTTTGTATATACAATATTATTTTCATCAGACAATTTGTCTTTAAATAAACGCTCAATATCATCTGTTGGAATATTGTAATTATTATGTATCAACTGACCTGTTATAGCAGACTTTTGAGAATATGCATTGTTACAGCAAAAATTAACCCCAAAGAGGACTGCCAAACAAATAAAATATGTAATTTCTCTAATTTTATTTCTCACATAACAATCCTCTCAAAAAAATTATTTTTAAATTTGAGAGAAAAAACTATTAGCTGACAAGTTATGGTTTTATAATTGATAGAACATATTTATCGCTAAAACATTTTTGAGCACATTTTAAAAGCTGCTCAGATGTTACAGATTTTACTTTTTCTTTCATTTGCTCAGAATAATCAAATCCCAAGCCTAAAACACCATATTTTGCATAACTGCATGCCTGTTGAATATTAGTTTCATCGAGAAAAGCACATTTACCAATCAAATTATTTTTAGCATCATTCAATTCTGATTCTGAGACAGGAATTGTCTTTATTTTTTCTATTTCTTCATTAAAACCTTTTAAAGAAATATCTATATTTTTAGGCTCGGTAGCAATATAAATCATAAAATTAGCAGCAAGCTTAAATGTCTCATAAGAACTTCTAACAACATAAGCCAATCCTTTTTTATCCCTTAATTCAAGAAATAATCTTGAAGAAAGCCCGCAAGCACCTAAAATTATATTTAATAAAATTAAAGCAGGATAATCATCTTCGCCATAGGTAGGTACGAGCCATCCTTTTATAATATGCGCCTGATTAAGATCAGAACGAATATTTTCAACTTCTTTAACCTCATTTAATTCCGGTTTTTCTATATGTAAATTGTTATCAATAGACACCGGTAAAGTTCCTATAGTACACTCAACTTTCGGAAGAATATCATCTTTATCCAATGCTCCAACAAGAGCAAGAGATTTTTTACTATTTTCAAGAATATAATTATACGCATCAATAACATCCTGTTTGGTAATAGAATCAATATTCTCCAAAATTTTTGTCATTGTATTGCCATAATAATGATTTGCAAACATTGCACTACAATAAGCATCCATTGCGGTCGTTCTTGGAGAATCCAATTCAGCAGTAATTTCTCCAACCAATTTAACTTTTTCTTTTTCGAATTCTTCAAATGTTGAATTTTTTATCACTTCATCCATCAATTCAACAGCCTTTGAAAAATCTTCGTTCAAACATACAAATTTCAATCTCAAATAATTTGGAAACAATTCACTTGAAAAATCAATTGCATATTTTTCAAATTCATTAGCAAGCTCTTCAGAATTATATTTTTTTGTACCCTGAAGAAGCAGTCTAGCCATAAGGGAATATACACCTGCAATTTTTTCAGGTTCATTTATTGAAAAATTCAAACAAAGGGCAAATCTAGGGGTATTATCATTTTTTTTATAAATATATTCAATATTATTTTTTAACTTTGAAATTTCTTTAACCATATTCTCACAACTTTCTCTTCTTTAAAGCATTTTAGCATAGTTTAAACTAAAAGACAAATAATTATTATCATGCTATACTGACGCTATGGTTAATAAAATAAAAACAGGAACAGTCATCGGATTAAATGCTTATGAGGTATGGGTTGAAACTGACGTGGTTAATTCTTTACCATCCATTTCAATTGTAGGCTTGCCAGACGCCTCAGTTAATGAAGCACGAGACAGAGTAAAATCTGCAATAAAAAATTCAGGCTATACTTTTCCTTCTAAAAAAGTTGTAATAAATCTTGCTCCGGCAGATTTAAAAAAAGTTGGAACAAGTTTTGATTTACCTATTGCAATAGGTATACTCATTGAAGAAGAAGTTATTGACATTGATAAAGTTAAAGATTATGCATTTATTGGCGAATTATCATTAGACGGACAGATTAGAGGAGTAAATGGAGTTTTACCTCTTGTTTTAGGCTTAAAAGAAGCAGGCATACAAAATATTATTGTCCCAAAATCAAACTCTAAAGAAGCTGCACTTATTGAAGGGATAAATATATATGGAGCCGAACACCTTACAGATGTAGTGAACCACTTTACAGAGACAAAGATTCCGCAAACACATATAGATGTAAGACAATATTTATCAAAACAAACAGAACAAGACTATCCTTTTGATTTCAAAAATGTAAAAGGTCAACAAAAAGCCAAAAAAGCTCTGGAAATTGCAGCTGCAGGAGGTCATAATATACTTATGATAGGCTCTCCCGGTTCAGGGAAAACACTTATGGCAAAATGTTTTGCATCTATTCTACCACCATTAGAACTTTCAGAAGCTCTGGAGCTTACAAAAATCTACAGCATTTGCGGCCTGTTATCAGAAAATGAACCACTTATGACAAAACGACCTTTTAGAGCAATTCACCACACAGCATCTGCAAATGGAATTATTGGTGGAGGAACAACTCCAAAACCCGGAGAAATTACTCTGGCTCATAGAGGAGTATTATTTTTAGACGAAATGATAGAATTTCCACGCCAAGTATTAGAAGTATTGCGACAACCGTTGGAAGACGGTGAAATTGTAATATCAAGAGCAAAACATTCCATCAAATACCCCGCAAAATTTATGCTTCTTGGAGCAATGAATCCTTGTCCTTGCGGTTTTTTAGGGGATAGAGAAAAACAATGCACATGCTCTGACTTTCAAATAAGCAGATATTTAGCAAAACTTTCAGGACCATTATTAGACAGAATTGATTTGCAAATTGATGTTCCTCGCTTAACTCCGGCAGAACTTTTAAACACAGCGGATGCAGAAGAAGATTCCACAACTATCAGACAAAGAGTAGTAAATGCACGTAAAATTCAACTGGAACGTTACAAAAAGGAATCTATATTAACCAATTCAGAATTAACATCTGAACTAATAAAAAAATACTGCATAATAGATGAAAGTTCAAAAGAGATATTAAAAATTGCAATAGTAAAATATCAACTCTCTGGCAGAAGATATGACCGAGTACTTAAACTTGCCAGAACTATTGCAGATTTAGATTCATCTATCAATATCCAACAACTTCACTTGATGCAAGCCCTACAATATAGAATGTTCAATCCGGAAGAATACGGAAAAACATAAATATTAATAATTATTAATATTTCATATAAATTTAGCAATAAATAATATTCATATATTTTATTGTCAATGACTTTACCCCAAAATAAAGGAGGAATTATGGAACCTATAAGATGTCTATTAAATACCAGTTCAATTAATAACAAAACTGTAAATGAATACTGCTTAAAATCCGGTAAACATATCACAGAAATTATAACTGATCTTGGAAACAATAACCAATCAATTAAAGAAATTTATAAAGATACTCTTGGTGATCCGGAAAAAATTGTTGATAAAGTATTCGGTAAATTAGAAATTTATTATCCAGGTAAATCATGTGTTATAAAAGAATCAAACGGAGAAAAAACAATATTACCCAATAACACAATGGATATAATTGTTAATAACTTACTTAAATAAAAAAGTTATGGATTATCAAACTTGAAGAATTTTTTCTAAAAATTCCTTTAACAAATTTATTTTTTCAGAACCGATAACAGTAAATTCAATATCTTCCTTTTTTAACAACAAGTGAAACTTTGCTTGTTGGAATAATATTATTTTATTATTAATAAAAAATATAATTTGCGGTTTTTTAACATCTGCCCTAAAATCTTTTATGTCTCTGAAATTTATACCAACACCGTTTATCATAATATAATCATCTATTATTTCAATTTTATCTTTTGTATAAAATTTTCTAATAATCAAAAAACGAGGTATGTAAGCCAAAGTCAAAAATATACACAAAGCTAACGTAGCAAATGCAGATATTCGATGAAGGAAAAATAAATATATAATAAACCCTGCAATCAAAGCATAAAACGTTAAAATCCCTAGAATAATCATCCCCGGACGTTCATCTGTATTAGACTTTAAAAACTCTTTCATACCCTTCAACCAAACTTATTATTCGTTGTATTGATGCTTATGAACATCATATTCATCCATAAGCTTATTTTTCATATTTGAAGAAATTACTGCAGATATTATTGCGCCCAAAGATAAAGAAGCAACTACGGAAGCAATACATTTCAACAACTTGTTTTTACCCATACCAAGTACAATTTTTGCTGCTCCGATACCCCCAATAATACCAGATATTCCCATAATAGTATTTGTCATCTTATGCAACTTATCAGACTGAGAATTATATTGTCTAACAAATTCGTCAGCTTTAGTATTATCAATTTCGTAACTCGGAACATTATTAGGCTTATCAGGACTATTTCTAAAATCCAGTCTAACTTTATTATTATTAATATTTGGACCAATCATCAATTTCATATCAGAATCTTAACTCTCTTTCAATAAAAATAAAATTACCTTACCTTCTTAATATTCTTGCTGATAGTCTATTAAACAACTCTTTAGCATATTCCATTTTAAATAATAAATTAAGAGGAATATATACAGCCAAACAAACTACGGCAACAAGTGTAATTTTTAATACTTCAAACGGGACTTTAGGAAGGTGCACAAATTTATCAAATTCTGCAGCACACAACCAACACCCTATACCAGTTATAACACCTGCAAGAATCATTTTCAACAAATTTACAAATAAAGTTTTATAATCCATTTTCAATTTTTTTGTAATCAACACACCTAAAACACAAGCATTGAAAAGGGTAACAAGAGATGTAGAAAGAGTAATTCCACCTATTCCAAAATGCATTTTTGAAATCAAAATATAATTCAGTAAAAGTTTCAACACAATAGATGAAAATGCCACAACAAACGGAGTTGCCGAATCATTAAACGAATAATAAACTCTAGTAATTGAATCTCTATAAACATACGGAATAATTGAAACAGATAAAAACCAAAGAGCTTCTGTAACCATAAATGTAGCTTTAGAATCAAATACACCATGTTCAAAAATTAAACGTACGGCATCCATTCCCACAACTAGAATGCCTATAATAATCGGTATTGCTCCGAAAAATAATACACCAACCCCTTTATTAAAATAATTTTTAATTCCATCATAATCTTTATCTGCAACCAGTCTTGCAAAAATAGGGAATAATGGAACTAAAAATGCAGTAACCAAAATGCCTACAGGAAATTGAAAAACTCTGTTAGCATAACCAATAGCTGTCCATGCACCTTCTGAAATAGATGATGTAAAAAACATATCTACATAAATATGAATTTGCCCCACTGTAGAACTTAATACTGCAGGAAAAAGTAGTTCACAAATCTCTTTAAAATATTGATTATTTACAAAATTAAAATTTGGCTTTAATTTATATCCAAGCTTTCTGATATTAGGATACTGAATAACAAGCTGCAATACTGCACCAATAGTAGTTGCCCAGGCTAATGCATATCCTTTTTTATCATTTGGACAGGCCATTACAACCCCTATTATTGCAAGACTCATAATAATAGGAGATAAATTAGGTAACATAAATTGCCTGTATATAATTAAAATCCCGTAATATATACCAACAATTCCTCCAATCACAAGCAATGGAGTCATAATTTTTAAATGTATGGCAGCAAGATTAATCATTTCTGCAGAGCCGCTCGAAATGATAAGCCCCATTATTTGCCTGGGAAAAATAAACATTATAACAGATAACACAAGAAAAAATATTATTGTAGCTGTCATAAATGTAGAGTATAATCTATTAACTGTATCAGAAGGTTTTTCATTGAGATTTGGAATAAGTTTTGAAAAAATAGCTACTGTTGCACTATGAAAAGGACCACCAACACCACCAAGCAAAATTAATGATAATGACGGAATTTGATATGCGTAATAATATGCATCTGAAACTAAAGAAGCACCATAATAATTTGCAATAATGATATCTCTTATAAAACCTATTAATTTACTAATAATTGTAACAACAGCAATTATCCATGCTGCTTTTAATAAACTTGGAGTTTTATTTTCACTAGTCGCTGTACTCATCTTTTCCTGCCAATTCTATATACATTCTCAAACCTTTATTATTTTCTTCCGATGTCGGATAATAAAAAGTAACTGTATTCATCCCCCTTTTTAAATATTGCGATAAATCAACCCTATTAAACCTTTGCGTTGTATCCAATACAATTTTTTGATTCACATTATTTATTTTTGCATCAACAAAAGCAACTTTATATTTGTTATCAACTATTAAATATGCTTTTTTATCTTTAGAATAAAATTCTTGAGTAATTTTATTCTGCTCACCATTTGCAGCCAAAATAAACGGCTTGGTTGTTAGAGATATTCCCGTATAATAATGCTGAAGAATTTTTTCATACGGCATTTTCAATTCTGTCGCCATATAACCTGCACCATACTGGCTCATACCAACACCATGACCATAACCGCCACCGTAAGCTTTTATATATATTAAATCACCATCTTCGTTATATTCATGCTCAAAAACTACATTAGCACTTGGCAGAGCTTTCCCTTTACAAGTCAAGAGTCTTCGGATTACCAACTCTTTTTCAACTATATAATTTCCATCATAAGTTTGAATTTCAAGTTTCATAATCTTACCGGAATCGCCACGTTTTTTTACAACAAGCTTTTTTATAATGCCTATTGTTTCTCCAGGTTTAACAGCAGGAGACACAAATCCGGCAGCACTTTGTGCAGCTATATTAGCTTGAACTGCATCTTGAATTTCCTGACCGTTCCATTCTCTTTCCCAACGAAAATATGAAGAATTAACATCAAAAGACTTTGGTTTTGATTTATAAAATTCTGCAGCAGCTTCATCCGTATTAAGAGGCTCTATATCATCATAATCAGGTTTTGCAGATAAATAGGGTTTAGGAGTTGCCGGAAATTTTTTTGTATACGGGTCAGAAAAAGCATTTTGATAACTCTCTGTATATCCTCCGGCAGTAGATGAATATTGTGCAAGAATTAAATCCCAATCATATATTGCAACAACACCAAAAGTTTCATTAACTGCTTGATTAGAAAGTTCTTTTTCTGTATTCGCACCAAAATAAACCTGACTGGCTACAGAATCCACCACATCATAATTCGGATTTGCTTTTACTCTTGGAGAAAGTACATAATTTCTTGCTGCAACACTTTGAGCTTTCAAAGCTTCCAAACCAAAACGAACAGGCATCTCATTAGGAACAACTCCCTTTAAATAATCCTCTAAAGCAAGCGTATTTACAATATGAAATTTTCCATCTTTTGTTGCAGATACAAGTTCAAGCTGACCTCTATATAACGCATCTCTACCAGCACGTTTAAGATCTTTTACACCCAATAAGCCATAATCCGTTTTAAAAATAATAGGACCGGAAACTTTTGCAATTACTTTTCCATCTGCATCTTTTAATACAAAAATTTTTCCTACCATTGAAACATTAATAGCGTTATTACTATCGTAAGTATCAATATAATTTTTATTATTATAAAGTTCAAATTCTCCAGTTGCATATATAGATGCATTATTCCACTCATAAGTAGTAAAATTTTGTGTTCCTATTCCTACTCTGACAATAGGTGAATGAACAGAATCAGTATAAAAATTTGTAACAGATTCTTTTGCAATTTGTAATGTCGTTTGTGGAATATTTACATAATGCGCAGCTGATACAGGCAACACTGTCAGCACAAACAAATTTATAAATAAAAACACACCCAATTTTCTCATAAGATTATTATATGACAAAGAAAAAAAGATGAAAAACAGATTACAAAATACAATAAAACTAAAAATTATTTATCTTTTTCGCGAATAACAAGCTCATATCCAAGATAATCCAATATTTCCTGAACTGTCTCAAACCTGATACGTTTATTTTTCAACTGAACAGACATTTGCCCTGATTGAGGAATTTCATAACCGTCTTTTCGCATACGGTCAATCAATTTTCTCATTGACAGACCGCCGCTTTTCAAAAGAACAATTCCTATTTCCTGTTTTATATCAAGCATAATAACAGTTTAAGTTTTGTTCTAGTAATTGACAAATATATAAAATATTGCTATTTTATAATTAGCAATATTGAAAATTGAGTAGCATATATTAACTAATGAGAAGCAACAATTTCCAAAACATCTTTGACGAAGAGGATGATATTATCCTGCCTGAAACATTCTGGGAGGAGATTGTTTATATAAAATTTGTCATTGTTGATATGATTAAACATCAGAAAAATTTAAAAGAAAAATTGATTCGATTAAAGCGTCAAATATACTTTTTCCTACGCCAGATGAAATATAAATAATTTTATGGTATTATTCGTCTATGTTCGGATTTTTTAAAGATAAATTTGAAAATTTAAAACAAGCTGTTTCAAATACAGCACAATCGCTTGTTGGAAATGTTTTATCAAATGTTGACCAGACAGAAGAAGAATACTCTGAATTTGCTCTGGACGATATTGAAGACACTCTGATTAGTGCAGATTTAGGAGTTAACTATGCTGCAGAACTAGTTGACAACCTCAGAAATAAAAAAGATGCAAAACCATCCGAATTAAAAAACTATCTTAAAGAAGAATTCAAAAAAACATTATCCCATGCCGGTTCTACAGAATTGAATTACAAAAATGAAGAACTGAATATTTATTTTATTACAGGCGTTAATGGTGCAGGGAAAACAACCCTCATTGCCAAAATGGCTTATAAATTTAAACAAGATGGGAAAAAAGTTCTTATTGCAGCAGGAGATACATTTAGAGCTGCAGCAGAAGAACAACTAAACATCTGGTCCGAAAGAGCCGGAGCCGATATAGTAAGACGAGATAAAGCTGATCCTGCTTCAGTTGTTTATGAAGCAATTCATAAAGCTAAAAACGAAAACTATGATGTTATTCTGGTTGATACCGCCGGAAGATTGCAAAATAAATTTAACCTTATGGAAGAATTGAAAAAAATTAAAACAGTTATTGATAAACAAGCTCCTGAAGCCTTGCGAGAAAGTATTCTGGTAATAGATGCAAATACAGGACAAAATGGTTTACAACAAGCAAAAGTTTTTTCGGATTCCGTAAATCTTACTTGTGTCGCTCTAACTAAACTTGACGGCAGTGCAAAAGGCGCAATAATTATTGCTATTGCAAAAGAAATGAAACTACCTGTTAAACTTGTTGGAGTAGGTGAAAAAATGGAAGATTTGAAAGCTTTTGATGCTGAAGACTTTATCAACGCACTTTTTGAAAATTAATTAACAATTCTACAAATGAGGTACTAACTCTAATGGAAGTTTTAAACAGTATTAAGACACAACTTGGAAATACCATTGAACTTATTGGAAATAAATCAAAAAATAATATTCTAATTGTTGGAGTGGTTCATGGCGATGAACCACAAGGCAAATATTTGATTGATAAGTATATTGAAAAATCTACCTGCAATATTTTGTCATCAACAAATAATGGACATAAAGAAAATACGAAAAAAAATTTCCTTTTTATCCCTTGCCTCAATCCCGACGGAATGCAAGAAAATAAAAGAACAAATGCAAATAATGTTGATATAAATAGAAATTTTCCAACACAAAACTGGGGTAAAAATCAAGGAGATAGTGCCAATTGCGATGATGAGACATCTAATTACTTTGGTGGCAAATATCCTGCAAGTGAAATAGAAACACAGTTTCTCATTGATACTATAGAAAAATATAAACCAAACCTTATTATAACTCTACATGCGCCATATAAAGTTGTTAACTATGATGGTCCGGCACAAGAGATTGCAAAAATTATATCAGATATAATTAAATACCCTGTGGAAGAAAATATAGGATACCCAACTCCAGGAAGTTTTGGAACATGGGCAGGAATAGAAAAAAATATCCCTACAATCACTCTTGAACTTGACGAAAAAATACCGGTAACAGAATTACTGCAACCGGTACATAAAATATTTGATATATTAAAAATTTAATTATTTCTTAAAAAATACAGATATTTGGTATTCTTCCTTTTTACCATGAGAATTTGTACCATTATGTATTATACTTAAACCTCCGTTTGTTGTAACTGAAACATCTTTTACTCTTGCTCCATAACCGGCCCAACTTACATGTTGGTGAGTAAGATTATCAACCATATTAGATGCTGATGCCTGTTTTGCAGCTTCTAAATCCTTGTGATTTAATACATATATTTTCTCACCTTTATTATTTGTATATCCGTCTTCATGCGCATGAGACAAGCCCAAAACATTATATGCATCCTCCTTAGAAAGATTTAAGACAGGCATTTTACCTGGAGAATTATATGATTTTGGCTTATAATCATATTTTCTTGATTGCTCAAAATTAAAGGTAAATCCTTCCTCAATCTTCATTGTCCGTTGCTGCACTTTTCCATTTTCTGTCCACCTTATAACGGTTGGAACATACTTGATTTGATCTGTCATAATAGACTTCTCCTTTACTATTACAAATATATTGATACATGTATATAAACAAATTTTTATATTTATAATTGCTATAAAGTGTATATATTACGTATATTTTTTTACATTAGTTTACATTTGGCGGTTTGTTTGTTATACAATTAGGAAAAGGGGATTTATACATGCGATTATTTAATTCATATACAAATAAAATTGAAGAATTCAAACCAATTGAAGAAAACAAAGTAAAAATGTATGTTTGCGGACCAACTGTCTATGATTACGCACATTTGGGACACGCAAGATGCTATATTACATGGGATGTTCTATACAGATATTTAAAATTTAAAGGATATAATGTTACATACTGCCGAAATGTAACGGATGTTGATGATAAAATTCTAAAAAAAGCTGAAAAAGAAGGGAAAAAACCTGAAGAAGTCTCTCAATATTGGTACAAACAGTTCGAAAACTCAATGAAAGCTTTAAATACTTTAAAACCTGATATCGAACCTTTTGCTACAAAAACATTGGGTGAAATGATTTCTATTATCAAAGATTTAATAACTAACGGATATGCCTATGAATCAAACGGTGATGTATATTTTAGGGTTAAGAAATTCCAAAAATACGGATATCTCTCCAAACAACCAATTGATCAACTAGAAAGCGGTGCAAGAATCGAAGTTGGAGAACATAAAGAAGATCCGCTTGATTTTGCACTCTGGAAACGAGATGAAAAGTTCGGTTACAATTCACCATGGGGTATAGGAAGACCGGGATGGCATATTGAATGTTCTGCAATGAGTAGAAAATATCTTGGCAAAACTATTGATATACATGCCGGCGGTGCAGATTTAATTTTTCCTCATCATGAAAATGAAATTGCTCAATCTGAATGCGCAAATGGGTGTAAGTTTGTTAATTATTGGTTACACAATGGATTTGTAACCATAAATAAAGAAAAAATGTCTAAATCTTTAGGAAACTTTTTAACAATTGATGATATGCTAAAAAATTATGATGCAAATACTTTGCGTCTTTTTATCTTAACCAATCATTACAGAATGCCTGTTGAATTTTCTGACGAAGCACTATCTGCAGCACAAACAGGAGCCAAAAGGTTAATAAATGCTAAACAAACACCGATTAATGAAGAGTTTGATATCACATCATCAGATGAATACAAAGCTTTTGTCGAAGCTATGGATGAAGACTTAAATACTTCAAAAGCACTCGCTGTTTTATTTGACTTAGCAACAAAAGCTAATAAAGGCGAAGAAAATGCTTATACAATACTATATAAACTAGGCACAACTCTGGGATTCACATTTGAAAAAGCAACTCTATCAGAAGAAGAATTGTCAAAAGCTGTTGCCCATGTTTCAGAATGTTTGGAACAAAAATTTAATTCTATGGATGAAATCATTGAACTCAGAAAACAAGCCCGCTCTGAAAAAAATTGGGATATAGCTGATAAAATCAGAATTGCACTTGATGAATCAGGAATTATCATAAAAGATACAAAAGACGGAACAACAATAGAAGCTAAATAAATTAAAAAAAGGAGATTCTAAATCAAGAATCTCCTTTTTTAAACCATAGTAATATTACTATTTTAAGCCATTATCAACAATAACCTTAGCCAGAACACCATTGATAAACGAAGCGCTGTCATCCGTAGAATATTTTTTTGCAAGTTCTAAGGCTTCATCTACAACAACTTTCATTGGTGTTTCTTTTATATATAACAACTCTGAAATTGCAATTCTCAAAATATCTTTATCCATTTTTACAAGACGATCAAAATCCCAACCTGTAGAATATTTTTTAATCATTCCATCTATATCATTATGATGTTTTTGGAAAGTTTCTGCTATTCTGATTGCATAGTTTTTAACATCTCCTTGAGATTCTAAAGTAGTAAACTCTGCAATTTCCAAAGCCAAAAGAGCTTTTTCCGCAACATCTATCATCTCATCGATTCTTCCTGATAAGTCAGAGGTCATTGGCATTGGCACAGGAATATTTGCAGCTTCCATTGGTCTGTTCAAATTTATTTCATGCTCAGCTTCATAATCCTCAATTCTATTCTTCATATCAATTAATGCGCCTAGGGAAATTTTTAATTCATCCCCTGCATTACTGGAAAGTATTCTTACTGATTTTAAAATAATATCATCCAGATTTTCTTTAGAGTAATTTGTAATTTTTTTATCAAATTGTGAAAACAATATAAATGCCAATTCTCTGGCGGCTCTGCGGGCTTGCATATTTTTACCTCATAAAATTTTCATATTTTACTTATGGATTTATGCTATCATGAAAAAATTTTTGCGTAAAGAATAATTACTCCTTAATAGCTTTTCCAAAAATATTTGAATACAATTTTTTGAATAAACCTGCATAAAAATCAATAAAACCCTTTATATGATATTTTACAATATCTATTCTACTGGATTTATCAGGACACCAATTTATTTTGCCAGGAGCCGTTCCGAATTCTTTACAAATAAAGGGTCTATGTTCATATACACTACACTTTCCAATATCGGTTATAAAAGGACAATAATTTTTAAAATCTTTATACTTATTTATTAATGCATCAATTTGCTCCATACTCTTTATTTGAAGTTCCTCAAGGACTTGTTTAGGTATTCCCATCAGCTTATTACCATACTGATCAAATCCTACAAGCTGAACAGGATTAGGTGTTGTATTATAAATAATAGAATTAAAAGTATCTCTGGGATCATTTTGTCCAATATTAATAGCACTATAAATCGGTCTTTGAATACGACTTTTGAATCTTGGTAAAAAATCCTCCGGTAATGGTGCATCAATACAACATCTAGCTTTACATATAGGTATATAACACTTTGTAGGAGATTTTAAATATGTTTTAAGTTTTAATATTTTATTCATAATCATTTTAAAACACAACAAAATATTTTTTGCTATAGAAAATTTTACAAAAAATAGACCCCGAAAAAATTCGGAGTCTACTTTTTTGATTAAATTGTAAATCAACTATTCGCTTACAACTTCTTCTTCTTTATTCATATCTTTAATACTCAAAGCAATTCTGTGTTCTTGAGGTGTAAATTTCTTAATTAAAACCTCTACACTATCACCAACTTTGAATTTGTTGAACGGGTTAACATTTTCTTCTGCCATTTCAGAAACAGGTAATAGAGCCTCAACTCCAGGGAAGATATTGATAAAAGCACCAAATCCGGTAACTTTATTTACTGTACCGGTAATAATTTGACCTTCAGAGAATTGGCCTTCGATCTGTTGCCAAGGATCTTCACCCATTCTTTTTAATGATAATGAAATTCTTTTCAATTCTGTATCAATTTTGATAATTTTAACTTCTAAAGTTTCACCTAAAGAAATAACATCTGAAGGATGTTTAATTCTTTGCCAAGAAATTTCAGAAATAGGTAATAAACCATCAATACCATTGATATCAACAAATGCACCAAAATCAGCAATTCTTACAACTTCACCCTTAACAACCTGATCTTCTTGCAATTCTGATAATATATTATCCACAACTTGATCACGTTGTTCAGCAACAGCTTGTCTTTGAGACAAGATAAGTTTATTTTTCTTAGGATCAGCTTCAAGAACTTTAACTTCTATTTTTTGGTCAAGTAAACCATCGAATGGAGTGCCGGTTCTAAGTTGAGAAGATGGAATAAAACCTTTTAAGTCTGCAACGTCAACCAAAACACCACCTTTAACAACTGAAACAACTTTTGCAAGAATTGTATCACCTTGAACTTTTGCATCATTAAGTTGTGCCCAAGCTTGAGCAAATGCAAGTCTTTTCAATGATAATAACATACCATCTTCATCATTTTCTTCTTTTAAAACATAAAATTCTTTAACATCACCAATTTCAACCGGAGTTGCATCTTCTGCTGTTGAAATTTCTCTATTTGGTAAGAATGCTTCAGTTTTAGCACCTCTTACACTAACAAGGTATCCGTCTTGTTCTTTTTTAAGAACAGTACCTTCTACAATATCAGCCACTGAATGGCTTTCAGAAAAACTTTCTTCTAACAGTTTTTCAAATTCATCTAATGTTGCTTGTGTCATTTTATTCTCCTTTTCTTTTACAATAAATATTATCTATTTATTATTTTATTTAAGTTTTTCAATAACTTTTTCTATAACACTATCAGGAGTTGATGCTCCTGCTGTTATCGAAATTTTTTCAGATTTATCAATCAAAGTTTTATAATTTTCCAATTCAACTTCAGTTTCAATATGAATTGTATTTGTTATATCTTTTAAAATCTCTGCTAAATGTGTTGTATTAGCACTCTTTTTAGAACCTACAACTATCATTAAATCGCTTGTATGTGCTAATTCTTTCGCTTCAGTTTGCCTCATAGAAGTACTTTGACAAATTGTATTGGCTATCAAAAGTTGTTTTGTTAAGGGAGTTAAATATTCAACAATTTTATTTAGTGTTGAAAGCATTTGTGTTGTTTGCACAACGACTCCTATTTTCTTACTATTTTTTAATTCTTTTTCAAAAGGTTTCAGTTGCTCAACCTCTACAGCGACTATTACATTTTTACTATATTGTTCAGCATTTGCCTTAATTGCAATAACTTCAGGGTGTTCTGATTTTCCTACAATTACAAGATAGTAACCCTCTTTCGCCAATTCTATAGCTTTTTGTTGAACTTTTTTTACATCAGGACAGGTTAAATCATAAACTTCGAAACCGGCTTTTTGAATATTTGCAAACACCTCAGGACTTTCACCATGACTTCTTACAACACAAATACCATCACCATTTTCAGGTAATACATCCAAAGAACTTATTCCTAAAGCATTTAACTCTTCAATAACTTGTGAATTGTGAATAAGTTCACCTAACACACAAATATTACGCTCAGGATTTTCTTGCTTCAATTTTTTAACGGTTTCAACGGCCCTTTTAACACCGTAACAAAAACCTGCAAATTTTGCTAATCTAATTTCTTTCGGCAATTTTAAATTGTCTTCTTTCAATTGGACTTGTGAAGAAAACTTCACTGTAATACAATTACAGCACAAAAATATTTTTAAATCAAGCTACTATAAAGACATTTAAGCCTTCATATAAAAAGGACCATTAATTTTCATTTTATACTGTCCTCTCATCGGTTTTTTACTTGAACCAACAGGAAGTCCGTCATTAAGTGTCGGTATCTCATTTAGGTCATTATTATCTGCAAGAACAGGCTCGCTTGTGGTACCGGTTTTCATATTTTGCTGTCTTGCAGCAAGCCACTCATCAGACCCGGGAATACTACGCAACAACGCCATAAGTTCACCTCTATAGGCCAATGGCATATCTTTAAAATATTCTTTAATTTGTTGTGGAGACATTGCTCCTAAATTATTTTTAATATAATCAAGAAAATCTTCCGGCTCAATTTTATTCTCTCTAACGAGTTTTGCAATATCTTTCAGTGCTAATTTCGGAATCAGAACTTTAATCTGATTAGACGGTAAAAGTCTTATCAACTCAAGTTTCAGTGAATCACTGTTTGTATAATTTATTAATTTTATAATTGTATCTGGATTACCTTTATTATTTTGAGCAAAAGAAATAATATCAGCATCTTTACCTTTTGATGCGAAAACTTCAATAAATTTATCTTTACCGCTTTCTCCAAGAGTATTCAACAGTTTATCATAAGCTGCACTAACACTGTTTTGACGGAAAATATCCGTAATCACAGCCCGCAATACATCCTGCTCATCTTCTGTTAATGTAAGCTCTTCCTCAGGTTTTACTGTATTGTCAGAAGAATTTAAATCAATATCTACAAATTCTGATTTATCTTCAGCATGAATATTAGAAGCAGAATCTACACCACTTTCAATTGCTTTTTCTTTTTCAGTTTCTTTTTGGATTATTCGTTCTGCTTTTGCAGTTTCATAAGAAACTATTTTTTCCATTAGCGCTTCTTTTTTCTCTTGCAGAACCTGAAATTCTTCCGTTTGCACAGTCTGAGACGGAGAAGTTCTTACGTTATTATTCTTAGATGCTGAAACCTTATTTTCAGAAACAGCTTCTGCAGGAGAAAATGTAGAATTTGTTCTATTATTATTATTTGGAGCAGAAGTTTTAGATGCGGAAGAGGCTTTTGTTTCTGTAGTATCTAGATTCTGAATGGTTTTAGAATTCTCATTTGCAGATGAAGAAACAGTATTTTGAGATAATGTTTCTTTAGAAATTTCACCTGTTTGCATAGCAGATTTAATTGCTTCTTGCTGCTGCGGAGGATAATTTTTTGCAGCAGTTTCAACATAAGAATTGTATTGATTGCGTACACCGGAATCAACCGAATTAGAAGCTGCAGCCAAACCTTCTGTTACAGCAGAATTATCTATCTTTGATAACTCCTTACCAAAATAAAGTTGTTCTTCCGGACCATTTTTAGCTGCAGATGTTATAAATTCTTTTGTAAAAGTAGCTTTATTTGCATTTGGCACATTGTCTGAATTTAGGATTCCAGTTGAAACATAAGCAGCATCTTCTTTAGTTATATATGCACGATTATTGATACTCTCAGTAAACGGTTTCATTAAAGGTTCATGTTGTATAGCAGTTTCACCAACTGTTATCAACTCTTCACCTTTTAAGTATTTAGCAGATAAACCTACACCCTTAGCGCAAATATTAATTTCGGCTTTATCACCAATACTCATTACACCATCCATAGAAGCAGCTACGAGCTTTCCATTTCCTTCTGCATAACCTACTGATCCAAAGTCATTATATCTTTTAGCAATTTTAGCCTTTAAGTCATCGGTCATAACGCCTTTTTGTTTTAAGATTTTAGATAACAAACGCAATTGTGCTGCATCATCAGCACCCGCAATAAAATTATCAATAGTTTGTTGATATTCTTTAATATTATCAGGCTTTAAATCCTTTAAGCCGGAGTTAAACATATCATTAACTTGTGCATTAATACGTTTTGCCCTAACATTGTTGCTCTCCATTTTAAATCTTGCATCAGGGTTAAAACGTTTAAGCTCAATATCAACTCTAATTGTTTTTAATCTTTTACGCAGCTCTGGAGTTAACTTGTTTTCTTTTTCCAACCTGCATAATACATTATATTCATCTCCTTGTGTAGGTTTATCTATTCCTGCACGTTCAAATTCTCGCTGTAAAGTCAACAATGTATTTAATTTACTTAAAAGTTTTGTATCAGTATCATTGTTAGATTTCAACTGTTTAATTATATATTCAGTTTGAACACTTGGCTCAAGATTTTTAAAATCAGAAAGGGGCTTACCGTCATTTGCAAGACTTTTTACTGTTACAAATGCACATTTTAATATATTAGATTTTTGTTTACGGTTACAATATTTCCATTCTGAAAAACCTAAGTCTTTCATTATAAAATCATCAATTTTATTTTTAGCATATTTTATTTTCTCTACACCTTCTAAAGTCTGATATTTCTCATCTGTAGCAGACAATACAAAATCTACATAAGTGCCCATTTGTTCCTCAAGATTTTTCCCTTCTAATTTGTCAGCAGGAATCATATTAACAAGGTCTTTCATAATAGCTTTTTCGCCATCTGAAATAATTGTTTCTATTTGCTCAGGATTTAGTTTATTCAAATCTTCGATAGAAATCCCTTTTTTATCTGCAGTCTGCAACAAAATCATAGATTTAGCAAACAAAGCTTTTTCTTCACGTTCAGAAAGCTTCTTATTATCATAATTAAGCATATTAACCAATTCTTGTTTATGTTCTTGGATATGCAATTGTTGCTCTTCTTTAGACATCTTACTATATCCGTCTTCATTTTTAGACAGATAAGCATTAGTTAACATATCTAATTTTTCTTCATTGGTCATATTACGAAATTCTTCAGAAAACAAAGTTTTCATTGGAATAAGTAATTGAGATTCGGTGGATGAAGATTGTTGCTTAGATATATTCTGCTGTTCATTAGAACGCAATTCTTTTAGTATGTTCATTTGCTCTTCTGTTATTGTTCCGTTTTTTTCCAGTAACAGAAGCTGAGCTTTCACTTCGTCAATATTCCCTTTTAACCCGGATTGTTCAATAGCAGATTCAAGAGCTGTCTGACTATTATCAGATTTTTGCGCAGAAGTTGTTTCGATTTTTTGTACATCCGCTGATTCAGCAGGAGTTATGTTTTCCTGCACAACACCAACTTCCGCAGTTTGCATAGCAGCCTGTTTTGCCTCAGTTACATATTGCTGAATTTGTTCTGTCGTTGCATTTGGGAAAAAACGTTCTTTAAGCTGTTTAATTTGCTGTTCCGGAGGAAGATTCTTAAATTCTTGAGAATTTATATAATTGACAATTTCAGTGTTATTAGCAGAATTTTGAACATTTGAATTTGTAAGATCAATAGGCTTACTACTAACGGCAGTAGACCCGGCATCCGTATTATGGGTTGTCGGGGTCGTAGAAACTTGCGTTTTCCTTATTTTATTTACATCTAATGCCATTATCTTTCTCTATATTTTTACTTACTACTTCATGTAAAAAATATTTTTACTTCCTATTTCAACGAACTTACAAACTTTTACAATTCTTAACCTTAGTAATCATTAATTTGCGGAGACATTAAGTTTGGATTTGTAGTTTCATGAAAACCAATTAAAGTATTATCTTTCCACTTTGAATCACCTGCAATTAAATTGATTATTAAGTTTGCTGAATCGTCATCAAGTCTAATTTCGCGAATCATTGCGCCTACCTCTGTATCACCTTTTAATATAGGTTCTACAACTTTAACAGAGCAAAATTCTTTATCTTTTCCTATATTATGATAAATCAAACCATTAACAACAGGCGGAGTTACAGAAATATTATTACAGCCTTTAGAACCGTCTTTTATAATATAAATACTATTAACATCATTTACCCCTGCAGCCGGAGATTTTGTAAATAATAAATGATATTTTGTACCATTACCAATAGCTAAATGATGCATTTGAATATCCTGATTCTCAAGACTTGCCCAATTGCCATAATCTTCAGAGTTCTGGTTATACATTTCCGGTGATGATATATAAGTTGTTTTTAATGCTGTATCAGCTGCTTTAGCTAATAATTCTGTATTAAGCCCGCTATTCATTGGAACAACTTTCATAGGTTCTTTTGCATTTAACAAAGATGGACTCATTGCCATTAAAACAACCACCGGAACAGATGCAGCTGACATTTTTGCTTTTTGCGAAAATTTGTCTTTTCTTTTTTCTTCATCTTCACGACCATTGCCGCTAAAACTAATCAAATTTCTTTGATTTTTCATAACACTAATGCTGTTAATAGGTAGAATAGCCATACTAACACTCCTTTTTTGTATTCAATTTTACATTTTCCAGGATTAACCCCTTAATCCTGTTCATACTTCATTAACCTTTCTTACGATTATAACAACCGTTTCGAATTTTGTAAATATATATATGTAATTTTCATATATTTTTACGATTGGATTATGTGATAATAAACCTTAAAAATATAAATTTTTGCTATTTTATCAATAAAACATTACAAAATATTAAATAATCAACTAGAATATAATTACAATCCTAAGCCAAAACAAAAATATACTAATTAAAAAATATCAGTATGAGAAGTTATACCGAGAGTTTTATTATTATCAATCTCAATAACATTTTTAATAATCGAATGTGCCATTAGTAAAAGATATGGATTTATTTCTGTTGTCTGAGACATATTAATATTGGCAGCCGCCTTATCTACTGTTGGAGTCAGTTCTTTCTTAACTTCAAAATTCAAAACAGAATCCATTGCATAATGTTTCCCATTTCCCTCTATTCTCAATTTCAACTCAGATTTAGGAAAACTTTCATTGCACTGTATTGACACCTGCACAGAATTTGAAGTTTCTAAGACAAGAGTCGCAACAACCACTCCAAAATTGACAGTCGTTATAGTAACGGTTAAAATACTATCACTTTCTTCTCCTGATTCTGATTTCGTTTCTACTTCAAGGTCAAAACCCACTCCATCTTCTAACGGCAACCAAGGAAGATACAACATAATAAGAAGTTTTAATGTTTTTTGAGGATTATTCTCAGCTGCCACTGCAATACTTGCGTTTATTAACTTCGCCATCTCTTTCATTTGGGATAAGTCATTAACTCCTGATTTTGATACTTCTGTCATAGACATAATAAGTTTAGTTAAAGCTTCTTTCCCATTTTTTTGTAAAAAAATAGAAATTTCACCTAAATTTATCATTCCATTAGACAGAATCTCAAGATTTTTCAGCGATGCCTGAACCTGACTCGATAATTGGATATTAACCATTTCTTTAACATTTGAAACACTAAGTCCCTGAAGCTGCGCTAAAATCTGTGCTTGTAATTGAGATAGAGAATTCCTTTGAGCTGCAAGTTGATTTGCAAACATTTGATTAAACTGGCTTTGAGTCAATCCTCTTTGCAGCATATAAATAAATTCATTTATATTCTTAGGCATTTGCAAAATATCTTTTACATAAATTGCACGATCAATACTTCTTAAAGTATTTAACTGAAGATTTTGTTCAATATTAGCCGCAGAATTAGACAGAGAATTTTGCACAATATTTGAAACAGCAGATTCTGGCTTATTAGCAGGTTGAGCTGAAGGCTGTTGTATCACTGCATTATAAGTTCCTTTTGCACTAAACATTCTTTGCTGTGCATAATTTTTATTAAAATTATTCAAAAATCTTCGTATATCAATACCCGACATACATTTAATTTAACTGATTTTTCATAAAAAGTCTAGTTTTCCATAGGAAGATACGATTGAGGATAATTATAATCCTCAATAAAACCAAGATTCTTGTATAACCTCAAAGCTTGGAGATTATTAGTTTCCGTTGTTGTATTTATTTCAGTTATCGGACTATTATAAATATCAATTTCTTTAAAAATTGTATCCATAGAATGCTTTAGCATAATGGTAGAAAGTCCTTTACCCTGATGTTCCTGTCTAATACCAACAAGAGGAATATTAACAATTGTTCCACTTGTTACATTCATAAAAGAAAACCCGACAGCTTCTTTCTTATATAACAAAACACTTGTTGCATTCGGCAAAAATTCAGCATAAACATTTTTAACAATTTTTGTAATAATATCACAAGTTCCTTCAATAGTTTTAAATCTCGGATCGAAAAGTGCATCCGAAGAATCATTGAAAGCTTCTTGAATTATATTTACAGCATCATCAAAATATTTATCACTCCAAGAAACAACTTCGTAATCTTCAGGAAGATGTACAACCCGCGCTCTTGAAAATAAATCTCTAGACGGAGTCCCAGCCATTTTAAATCTTAAAACTTCAATCCCGACAAACTTAAATCCTAACTTTGCAATAACACTTATTAACGATTTCTGTTCTCCTAGCATAGGATAACATACAATTTTTTCTTTTCTTAAATTTTGAGTTACATCTATAAATTTCTTCAATAATTCTTTAGCATACTCAATAAAATGTTCTTTGTTATTACAATGAATGATATTTAACTCTATAGACTCTGAAATTGCTGTTGTATAGACCAGAAAAGCTGAAGCCTTGTCTTCCTGATCATACAATACAATACATTTTATTAAATCTTTATCTATAGCTTCTAAAAAACCATCATAATCTAACGGTTCTAATTCAAAATTATATTCAACAACAGCTCTTTTCCGAAAATCTTCATATAAAGATTCAAATTTTCCATAACTATCAGCAGTTAAAAATTTTATATTATACATCAATGTGCTCCTTATAAAAAGTGGTGCATTTTCTCTTTTTTAGTATCCAAATATCTCTGATTAAAAGGCGTAACTTCTGAGGATACTTTTATTGTAGAATTAACGTTTAAACCATAACCTTCCAGCCCTTTAATCTTTTTAGGATTATTGGTAATAAGATTAAAATTAGTATAACCCAAATCCACAAGGATTTGTGCACCTGTACCATAATCTCTTAAATCAGATTTAAACCCTAAAGATAAATTAGCTTCAATGGTATCTTGTCCCTGTTCTTGCAACTTATATGCCTTAACCTTATTGCAAAGCCCTATACCTCGGCCTTCATGATCTGTAAGATAAACTACTGCACCTTTTCCATAATCATTAATATATTTTAAAGCATTATGCAACTGAGAATTACAATCACACTTCAAACTATGAAAAACATCACCTGTTAAACACATACTGTGAACTCTTACAGCAGGAATTTTATCAGAACCATCATCTTTTACAAGAGCAACATGTTCTGTACCGTTAATCTGATTTTTATATGCATACAAAGTAAAATCCCCATAAGCAGTAGGCAAGAAAGCCTCAGCTTCACGTGTAACAAGTTTTTCCGACTTCAATCGATATGCAATAAGCTCTGCTACAGAAATAAATTTAATTCCATGTTCATCAGCAAATTTTCGCAAATAATCTCTTCTGGCCATGTGTCCGTCAGGAGCCATTAATTCGCACATAACCCCTGCAGGTCTGTGTCCGCATAGCCTTGCCAAATCAACAACCGCTTCAGTATGTCCGGTTCTTTCCAGTACTCCGCCGCGTCTTGCCACGCACGGGAACAAATGTCCAGGACGTCTTAAATCAGATGGCTGAGCATCACGAGCAATCGCAACTTCAACCGTTTTAGCTCTATCATAGGCAGATATTCCTGTTGTTACACCATATTTTTCCGCAGCATCAATACTAATTGTGAATGCTGTTTTCATCCCTTCGGTATTTTGCTCAACCATTTGCGGTAAATCAAGCTGCTGGGCAATATTTTGATCTATTGCCAAACATATTAAACCTTTAACTTCTGATGCTAAAAAATTTATAATTTCCGGAGTAACTTTTTCAGCTGAGCAAATTACGTCGCCTTCATTTTCGCGATCTTCATCATCAGCCACAATAACCATTTTTCCTGCCTTGAAATCTTCTATAGCATCTTCTATTTTATCAAATCTAAACTTTTTATCTTCCATTATAAAAATCCATTCTCTTTTAAAAAATCCATACTTATACTGCTATTATTATCTTGCACAGATAAAAATTTTTCAACATACTTGCCCAAAATATCTGTCTCTATATTTACATAATCTCCAGGGTTAAGATAACATAAACTTGTATTTTGATAAGTATGAGGTATTATTGCAACTTTAAAAACATTTCCACAAATCTGTGCAATCGTAAGACTTATACCATTAACGGCAATAGAGCCCTTATGAACAACATATTTTTCATGCCCGTCTTCCAATTCAAAGGATAAATTATAAAAATCTTTTAACTGCTCTTTGCCTAAATATCTAGCAGTACAATCAACATGTCCTAAAACTATATGCCCGCCCAAACGTGAATTCAAAGTCAGAGCTCTTTCCAGATTTACGACATCTCCTCTTTTTAATTTGCTAAAGTTAGTAACCCCTAACGTTTCCTCACTAACTCGAGCACTGAAACAATGAGACGACAAATTAATTACAGTTTGGCAAACCCCGTTTATAGCAATACTATCCCCAAGTTTACTATCTTGTAATACAACATTTCCCTCTACAGTTATTGTAGCACCGCTACTATCTTTTACAAAAGATTTCACGATACCGGTTTCTTCAATTATTCCTGTAAACATACACTAAGCTTAACATATTTTTCTATTTATTGATACAAAAATGACAAAACATTTACATATTAAAATAGCAGGGTGTATCCTGCTATTTTAAGTAAAAATACATACTCTTTACTATCTCAAACTTTCAGGAACAGCCATTGGGATAGGAGCACGACCTGAATTTGGAACCGGAGCATTTTGTTGCTTATAACTTTTTACAACATCTGCCGGAGTAGAATCTTTAGTAATATTATTTAAAGGTTTTGGAGCCGCAGATGAAGTCGGAGTAGAAACAGGTTGAGCTTGGTTTTCCGGTTGTACTGCAGGTATCTCACCCTCAGATACAGCTTCTTTTTCTTCAACTGCTGGACTTTCTTCATTACCTATAACTTTCGATTTTCCAAAAGTACCATGATAATTTTCAAGTTCAACTTCAGGATAATCAAAATCTCTATCTCCATAATCCTTTGTTGCAACAGTCATAACATCTTTCCAAATTCTAGCCGGAATAGTTCCGCCATATAAACCCGGAACCTTTTTATTATTATCATCACCAACCCAAACGCCAGTAACAACATCAGGTGTATAACCAACAAAATATGCATCACGAGAATCATCAGTTGTTCCTGTTTTTCCTGCTGCAGGTTTTCCGATATTAGCACCAGTTCCGGTTCCGGAAATTATTACCGTTTTCAACATCGCAGTCATCTCTGCTGCAGTTTTAAGACTTAACTGATGAGATGATTTTGTTTTAGGAGCTCTGTATAATACTCGACCTCGAGAATCCTCAATTCTTTCAATTGCATAAGGCTGAACAACATACCCTCCATTTGCAAAAGCACCATAGGCCCTCACAAATTCAAATAACTTAACTCCATTTGAACCTAGAGAAATAGTATAATCATATTCTAAAGGAGTTGTTATCCCCAGTACTCTTGCTATTTGAATAACAGAACGAATACCTACTTCTTGAATAACACGTGCAGCACAGACATTTGATGAAATCATCAATGCCTTATATATCGGTATCTTTCCTCTATATTTATGACCATAGTTATGAGGAGACCATTTAGCTATTGTAATTGGACTGTCATCAACTATATCATTCGGAGTAATCCCTTTTTCCATTGCAGCAGCATATACAAATGGTTTGAATGCAGAACCCGGAGGTCTTATAGCCTGAGTTACCCTATCATATTGACTGTCTCCGTAATTTTTTCCTCCTGCAAACACAAGAATTCTGCCGTCAATAGGGTTAAATGAAAATACCGCAGCTTGCTGAGATTTATTTGTAAGCCCATAAGCTTTCATATTTTTTAATATAGATTCATTTGCTGCAGCTTGAGCTTTTGAATCAAGTGTTGTAATAACTTTATAACCGCCATGAATAATATCTGTTTCTTCAAAACCAAGTTTTTCCATTTCTTTAAGAACATAATCACTAAAATATGGCGCCTTATTAGTAGTATATAACTGCGGAACACTGCTCAAATGAATTTCTGCTTTAATGGCATTATTATATTCCTCTTCTGAAATATATTTCATTGTCAACATTCTTTTAAGAACCTGATTTCTTCTCTGTTTTGCAAGTTCTTTATTATTGTAAGGATTGTAAACAGAAGGAGCCTGAGGCAATCCCGCAATCAATGCAAGTTCAGGCAAAGATAATTGATTGAGCTTTTTATTAAAATATATTTGGGAAGCTGCAGAAACACCATAGGCACCGGCTCCCAAATAAACATTATTCAAATACATTTCCAAAATTTGGTCTTTGGTAATTGTCTTTTCAATTCTTGCCGCAACTTCTATTTCTTTAATTTTTCTAGTCAACGTCCTTTCATTTGAAAGGAATAATATTCTTGCAAGTTGCTGTGTCAAAGTACTTGCACCTTGAACTGTTCGCCTTGCAATAACATTCTGAATTGAAGATCTTATAATGCCAAAAATGTCATAGCCGCTATGCCTGTAAAAATTTTTATCCTCAGTAGCAATAAGAGCTTTTTTTAAATCTTCCGGAACATCTTTCAACTCTACTTTATTATAAGTGTAAGCAGTAAAAGTTTTTATAACTTCACCATCTTCAGAATAAAATTTTGTAACAATATTTGGTCTAAAATCCTCTAAGTTTTCAATCGGCGGTAATGAAGACAAATAAAGATTAAATGCAACGAACCCGGCAAGTAACAATGCAGTAGAAGTTAAAACAAACAATTTTAAATTTGTAAAAAACTTATTTTCACTTCTTCTAGAAATATTCTCTCTAGCTATATCCTTAGCGGCCCTCAATCTTTTATATTTTTCGTACGAACTTGACATGATACTCTCCCATTATAGCGATATATTATAACACTTAAAGGAATATAGCAAGTTTTTACACATTGTTATTCCAAATTATGTTCAAATTCTTAATTATGCAATACAAAACATTACTGCAAAGTATTCTACATAAAAATGAAAAATTTTTAATACACACATATATAAACGCCAAATCCAAGATTCGTACACTATTTTATAAAAATCTTTACAAAGTATTTAAATAAAAAAATGTTCGAGTTATACTTAAACGGTTGACAAATATGGAGAATAAGTTAATGTATAATGTAGCAATTATAGGCGCTGGCCCTGCAGGAATATTTGCAGCTTTAGAAATTATGAAATTAAAACCGGAATGGAAAGTGGTTTTAATTGAAAAAGGGCAAAGAATTGAAAAAAGAAAATGCCCTATAAGAGAAGGTTCCCCAAAATGTGTAAACTGCAAAAGATGCGGTTTATTATGCGGCTGGGGTGGAGCTGGAGCTTTTTCTGACGGAAAATTAACACTAACTCCCGATGTTGGCGGTCATCTAGTTGATTATATGACCAGAAAACAAGCTGAAGACCTAATCGGATACGCCGACGATTTATATTTAAAATATGGAGCTACTGAAGAAGTTTTCGGAACTGACAGAAAAATTTTTGAAGAAATTGAACACCAAGCTGTTCTTGCAGAATTGAAACTTGTACACTCTCCTGTAAGACATCTTGGAACAGAAAGAAGCTTAGATGTATTAAAAAACATGCAGGACTATCTTGACGAAAGAATCACTATTCTTAATAACGTTTCCGCTAAATCATTAATTGTTGAGTGCGAACAAGTTAAAGGAATTGAACTGGATAATGGTGATATAATTTCAGCAGAATACACAATTATCGCCCCTGGAAGAGAAGGAGCTGACTGGTTAAGTCAAGAATTTGCAAAACATAAAATCGGTATGGTAAATAATGCAGTTGATATCGGCGTTAGAGTTGAGCTTCCTGCACCTGTATTTGAACCTTTAACTTCAAAATTATATGAATCAAAATTGATATATCATTCCCCTACCTTTGGAGATGAAGTAAGAACATTCTGTATGAATCCAAACGGGGAAGTTGTTCAGGAAAATTACAGCGGTATAGCCACCGTAAACGGACATAGTTATGCAAATTACAAAACTCCAAATACAAACTTTGCACTACTGGTTTCTGAAAAATTTACAGAACCTTTTAAAGAACCTATCCAATACGGACAACATATTGCACGATTAGCAAATATGCTTGCAGGAGGAATTCTTGTTCAAAGATTCGGAGACTTGCTGGATGGCAGACGTTCAACACCTGAACGTATCAAATCAAGTATAATTACACCTACATTATCTTGTGCAACACCAGGAGATTTAAGCCTTGTAATTCCATATAGACAAATGACCAGTATAATAGAAATGCTTAAAGCATTGGATAAAATTGCTCCAGGAACAGCATCAAGATACACACTTCTTTATGGTATTGAAGTTAAATTCTACTCTGCAAGAGTTAAATTAACAAATGAACTGGAAACTGAAGGTGTAAAAAATCTATTTACTATTGGAGATGGTGCCGGTGTAACAAGAGGCCTATTACAAGCTTCTGCATCAGGTGTTTATGTCGCAAGAACAATTTGTGAAAGATAAAACACCTTAGATTATAAAAAGAAGACTACCGATATGCAGGTAGTCTTTTTTTTGGAGGTAAATTGTTATTATTCCCCAACATTACCCGAATTTGAATTGTCGCCAGGCAAACAAACACCAAATTGACAAGCTGCATTATATGGAGTGTTAGTTTCGCTGTTTTCAGGATTAGAATCTACATCCATATTTATAGTTTCAGGAATATAATGCGGAACATTTTTAAATTCCTTTGAAGAATCCCTTGTTGGATTAACCATTTGATCAAGATGATTCGGAACTAATTTATCTCTGATTGTTTGAGACTGCCTGTCCAAATTTGCTTTACACGCTTCCATATCTCCAATTTTGCAAACACTATAAGCCTGTAAACATGAAAATAAAATTACTGATGTAAATATTATAATCTTTTTTATCATTATACTTCCTCCTTTATTTATCTACATGGCTAATGACATGTTCAATATAAGTGATATTACAACCAGTTACATTAGAAGAAAGTCTAAACTTTTAGAACCACTTTCGGATAATATTTTTTCTCTTATTACGCTTTTCTACATTCGATAATACTTCCTTAAAAGGAACAATCGGTTCCATTTTATAGCCGCAATCTTCAGATAAAGTTCCACCCATTGAAAAAAGCTCCTCTTGAGGATATCTTCTACAAATTCCAGGACGCCAAAAATGAATCTTGCAACGCTTAGTTTGACTATCAAGATTCTTACATTCAAAAATCAAGCCCAATTCATCCTTGCCTATTATTTTTAAATCTGAATAAAACTTATGCAAATATTGCAACTTGTGAAACTCTTTTTCATCCTTTAATACATGTTTAAAATGTTTAACATAAATGTGAGTACAACACTGCCCGCAGCCCTTACATTTGCCTGTACGCCAGTAATGTTTTTTTAAAATTTTTGCATAAATAAACTTTTTTATTTTTTCCAACATATAACCATAATAATATCAAACCGACATTAAAAACGTTAAGAATTGTAAATATTAAAAATAAAATAAGCAAATAATAATCTTGAGGATAATTTAACCAGATGTAAACCAAAAATTCTAAATAGATATAAAACTGACATAATACTATAACATAACCAAAAATAACCAACCTTGACCTCTTCTAAGAGGTCTTTTTTTTTATATTCAAAAGTTTACATATTAACTTTTTTTGTATAATAGAATTATGGAAATGAAGAAGAGAATACTTGCAATAAATTTCGGCGGAATAGGAGATGAAATATTTTTTCTCCCTACTTTAATTTCTTTAAAAAAACAATTTCCAAATGCTGAAATCACTCTGGCACTTGAGCCAAGAAGTAAAGGTATTAAAGACTTAACTGATATAATCGATAACCTAATTCTTATTGATATAAAAGGAAAAAATAAATATAAAGAATTAATAAAACTTATTTTTAAAGCCCGAAAAGGGAATTTTGATTTAGTTGTTTCTTCGGGAGGCAATAAATTTGTAAGTATACTTCTTTTCTTAACAGGAATAAAAGAACGTTGCGGATATAATACAGGAAAACTAAGTAAAATATTACTAACTCATGCAATGCCTTTAAACAAAAATCAATATGCATGCAAAATGTATCACGATTTGATTCGCAATATTACTGATTATAATACTGAACTACCGGAAATAAATATACAACGAAGAGAAAAAATAACAAATTCTATCCTTATCCATCCCGGAGTAAGTAAATTAAGCATCGAAAAAGGGTGTATCAAAACCATAACTCCTGAAATTTGGGCAAAAACAATAGACTTGCTTGTTGCTGAAGGAAAAAAGGTCAGATTAGTAGGTGGTCCTGATGACAAGGAATGCATTGAAACTATTTTGGAAAAAGTAAGAACACAAAATTTTGAAAACCTATACGGGACAACCAAGAATTTAAAAGAATTAGCTGAACTTATTTCTTCTGCTGATATATTTTTATGCTCAGATTCGGCCCCTTTACATGTTGCAGTTGCACTGGGAATTAAAACTTATGTAATTTTCGGACCAACAGATGATAAAGCTCTAATTCCGCAAAATAGTAATATAACAGCTATAAAATCTAATGATAAATGTAAATTAAAACCTTGCTTGTGGGCAAAACGTCAAACTACATGTGCTAAATTAGATTGTCTTAAAATCACAGCCTCACAAATTGTAAATACTATTTGCAATAAATAAAATTTTTAAAAAATGTAAACAAATTATTAACTTGTGCAATTTCACACAAAAAAAATACTTTATATACATGTAGGTTATAGTGTGAAAGGTTTCATTATTTATGTATAGTGGCGTAGCTACAGGTATATTTGCAATAAGAAATGCCGATAAAACAATGAATGAAAATATTGGCAGATTACCGGTTACTATTGGTCAAAGCGCATCTTTAATTAAAGCAGGTGCTCAGTATGCTGATGATTCAAAAAAAACCTTACAAACTATGCGGACAATTAAAAATATTAATAATACAGATAAAGTATTTAATAACATATCTAAAGCCGCAAATTACGCAAGCAAAAAAATAAAGACAGTTTTAAATACACTGGACGATATTGCAAAATCAGATAAGGTATTTAACGGATTATCTAAAGCTGTAAATTTTGCATCTAATAATGTTAATCCGCTTATTGTGGCCTCAAGCGGCCTGAATGTAGCACTTGCAGACAAAAAAGACAGAAAGAAAACACTTATCGCCGAATCAGGAAGCATTGCCGGAATGTTTATCGGTGAAGGCCTAATGAAGAAAAAACTTGATGGAGTTTTGAATAAACTTCCAATTAATAAGAAGTGGATACCTATAATAAAAGGGGTTGTATTTGTTGCTGGTTCAATCACATCTTCAAGTATTGGACAAAAAATCGGTAAAAAGATTGCAGAATATTGGGATAAACCTATTTCACAACAAAACACACCTCTGGTAAAACAATACAACAACACTCAATGCTATAAAAATCTGGATATAAAAGCTTAATTTACAGCAACATATTTATATTGTATAATTTATCCCAAAGAGGTAAATTATATGACAACAATAAACATAACAAAAATGCAGGGTTGCGGAAACGATTTTGTAATTTTAGACTATTGTGAATTTGAAAAAACCAAGCTCACAATGTCTGAATTAGCAAAAAAAATATGTAATAGACACTTTGGAATAGGCGCAGATGGTATGATTATTCCTGATATTAATTCTGCAAACGAAACAGATATCGGCTGGTATTTTTATAATTCTGACGGCACAACAGCCCAAATGTGCGGAAATGGAATGAGATGCTTTGCAAAATATGTCTATGATAATAAATTAGTTAATAAAAAATCTTTTTGTGTTAATACACTTGCCGGAATAATTAAACCAGAAATTTTGGATAATGGTTTTGTAAAAGTAAATATGGGTACTCCTATACTTGAAGAAGAAAAAATCCCATTCAAAGGGAATCATCAAGTTCATATAAAGGGTGAAAAATTTAATATAACTCCGGTATCAATGGGAAATCCTCATTGTGTAATCTTTACAGACAAAGACACTATGTATTGTGCCAAAACATACGGTCCGGATATGGAAGTTCATCCATATTTTCCGGAAAAAACAAATACGGAATTTGTAAAAATAATTTCAAAAAATGAAATTGAAATGACCGTTTATGAACGAGGATGCGGAATCACCTTAGCCTGTGGAACCGGAGCCTGCGCAAGTACAGTAGCTTGTGTTTTAAATAACTTAACAGAAAACAAAATAAAAGTAAATTTGCCAGGTGGGGCTGTAAACGTTGAATGGAGCGGAACAAAGGATAATCCTAACCAAGACATTTTCCTTATAGGCCCTGCAGAATACAGTTTCACTGCCGAATACATGTTGTAATAATTTTTATGTTCATGATAATATTTAAGCATAATACATAAGATAAAATTACTAAAAGGAGACAAATAAATGAAAACTTATGAATTAATGACTATATTCAAACCTAATCTGGATGCCGAAGAAGTTGATAAATTAATCGAAAAAATCAGTTCAACTATTAGTGAATTTGGTGGAGAAGTTAAATCAACAGACAAAGTAGGCAGAAAAAAATTAGCTTATGAAATCCAAAATTTCAGAGACGGATATTTCTCAACAAGCACACTTTCTTTACCTGCTGATAAAGTTGCAGAATTTAAAAGACAATTAAGATTAAATGATAATATTTTAAGAATAATGTTTATGGAAGTTTCTGAAAAAGCTTCTGTATAACATTTAATTGGTAATAATATAAAATTACCGAAAAATAAGCTAAAAAGGTTAAAGGAAATAAGAATGACATTAGCAAAAGCAGTAGTTACAGGTATAGTTTACAAAACACCAAAAACAGGATTTACATCTAACAATGTTGCTGTTTCATCTTTTGTAATTAATGTAGGTCAACAAGAAGAAACATTAGTAAGAGTAATTGCTAAAAGACAATCTCTAGAAGAAGTTGTTTCTTCTCTTTCTAAAAATCAAAAAGTTTTGGTTGAAGGTAGATTACAAAATGGCATCAGCAAAATGGATGACGGAACTGAAAAAAAGGTTTTTGAAATCGAAGCTGCAACTATTGAACTTATGAGTGGTAGCTCAACTTCTTCCCAAGATTCTTCTGAAGAGGGTGATATCTTAACATTCGGAGAAATGGAAACCTCTCCTGAATCTGATGCGGATGTATTGATGGCTGATGAAGAAGTGCCATTCTAAATTAAAATAAAAAATTAAGTAGTAAAATAATAAGGCTAGAAAGGCAATTAACACAATGGCAAGACAAGATGATAAGAAAAAACGTAAAAATTGTAGTCTATGTGCTGATAAAGTTACATCAGTAGATTACAAAGATGCTGCTAAATTAAAAAGATATTTAACTGAAGCTGGTAAAATTATTCCAAGAAGAATCACTGGAAATTGTGCAGCTCATCAAAGAATGATTGCAAAAGCTATTAAAAAAGCTAGAGAAGCAGCAATTATCAGTTACGTTTTTGACTAATAATTGATTAAACAGATAGAAAAATACCGGTTAAGAATAACTTAACCGGTATTTTTCTATAATATATACTTATTAACCCGCATCTGAAATATAAACATTATTCATAAGAATATTACGGTATTCATCATAATCAAGATATTTATTATTATCAATATCATATAATTCAAATTCGTCAGATAGTTCTTGAATTTTTTTCATTACAGAATCAGGTCCTTCTTTTTCTAATTCCTGAATATCATTTGCCAAAAGTTTTATAAAAGTAAGCATCCATTCATTCTTAGAAATTCTATAATTCTCATCCATATCCATACTTAGATAATCTTTAATTATCTCTTCATCAGTAAGTTGTCTATAACCTGCAGGTACTGGTTTATCATCATCAGAAATTATCATAAACATAAGCATTCCTCCATTATATTATATTGCCCTAATTATACTTTTTATGTTTTCATCTGATACAGAATTCAATGCAATTTCCTTATCTTGTTGAGTAACAGTATCAATACGCTTTAAAACTTCCAGAGCTTTTAGTATAACCGTTGGATTAGAACCTGCAAGCATATTACGTATAATTACAGTATCATTCGAAAAATCAAGCGCTGTAAATACAAACAAACTGTCTTCTCGCAATTCTTTACTTACAAAACTTATCAAATTATCCTTATTAACAGAAGCCAAAAGAGTTTTTATTTCCTGAACTTCTCTTTTGACATCATTTGTCTCATCAAATAAATATTCATCATTTTCAGTTATAACACCAAATTTCTCTTTTGCATTTAATAATACAACTGCAATCTCAGAAGAGATATTACCTTTTAATAAATACGCAAACACATCATATAACTGGAAATCAAATACTTGAGCTAAACTTAAGATTTCTCCCAATCCATTAATTATTGAATTCAAAACAAATAAACCATCCTGCATATTGTCTTTTATAAGAGAATATAAATCCATTAGATAAACAACTTCACCTGCCATATTTTCAGCAAGCGAAGAATGCTTCATAACCTTTATTATCTCTGAAACAGAATCTTTATCCCCATAAGACACCAAAAATCTCACCGCATCAAGTTTTTCAAATTCATCATCAGATTTAAGTTTCTCTATAGCTTCATCTAAAGAAGTTTTATCTCCAAATACAGCAAGAGCAGATGCACAATTTGAACTCAGAGCCGGATTTTGGCTATATGCATTATCTTTCAAGAACTCGATTGCTAAAGGATCTTGAATATATGAAAAAAACTTAGCACAATAAGTTTTCTCATCATCAGTACCTGACGCAAATAACTCAAGCATTTTATCAGTCAAATCTTCATTTGCGTATTTTACCAGATTTGAAACAATAAAATCTTCGTATGATGGAGAATAATATTTTAAAAATCCAATCAAATTCAAATAATTAGATTCATCACAAACATTATTCAAACGGGATGCAACATTTTGTTTTACAAAATCAAATAAAAAATCTTCTTGACTAACCAATTCAGCAAATAGTTCAATATCTGCATTATTTATAAGATGAGAAGCAACAGGTTCAAAATCTTTAGGATTCTTACCAGTTAATCTTTTTAATTTATCACTCATAAAAAAACCTTATTAATCTAAGTAAAATACAGTGATAACTTTATGTCCCTCTTCTGCATATTGAACAGCACTATGAAGAGTTTTACTAGTATGAGATAAAAAGCAAATTAATTGATTACATTCATCAATAATTTCTCTGTTACAAACTCTTGATGCATCAGCCAATGTCATCATTGCACGATCAGCATGTTCAATAATATTTGGCACACCAATCAGTTGATCTTGCACATCTGAAGGTTGTTGACCTATAGTCTGAGGGAGGACAACACTTAACTTTTGCGGATTAGCCTTCATTGCGCCACGAATAGCCGCAGCATTAGTACCTGAAGAACCACCTGAGGTTATAATAGTATTTCCCTGCATAACAAGAGCAGTAGCAAGTGTTTCAATCATTTGTTGATGAGTGATAGGGAGATTTCTACTACCTATAATAGCAATCTTTTTAGCTGATTGTTTAATTGTTGCAAGTTCCATAGCTAACTCGTCAACTGTATTAGGGGCATCGGATTTAACAGTATCCATTTCATCATCAATCGGTACAACTATCGATTTTTGGGCATCCTCATTTTTGTCATCCGAACCCAATAAAATTTCCTTATCACATTCTGTCATTTTTTCATTTACCTTCTAATTGCATTAATTACATTTTTCGATTATGCTTAATTATAGCATATTTTTTTTTATTTGGGAAGAGGGCATGGAAAATCTATTAGAAAATCTTAATGAGCAGCAGATTGAAGCTGTAAAAAGCACACAGGGACCATTGTTAATTTTAGCCGGAGCTGGTTCAGGAAAGACCAAAGTTCTTACTACAAGAATTGCATATATGATTCAAAACGGGGTAAAACCAAGAAATATATTAGCCGTAACGTTTACAAACAAAGCTGCTAAAGAGATGAAAGAACGTATTGGTAAAATTATTGGTGAAGACACTGTTAAATATATGTGGGTAGGCACTTTTCACGGTATTTGCGGAAGAATTTTAAGAGAAAATATCGACAAATATAATACAGCTACTGGTAAGCATTTGGACAAAAATTTCACTATTTATGATGACTCAGATACAAATCAAATTATTACCAGAGCAATAAAAAAGCTCAATCTTGATGATAAAGTTTACCAACCAAAACTTGTAAAATCAGTCATCTCAAATGCTAAAAATAAAATGCAGGATGCCACAACTTTTGCTACGTATGCAAGAGATTTTAAATCACAAAAAATTGCCTCTATATACGAAGAATACGAAAAAAATTTAAATGCAAATAATGCTATAGACTTTGACGATATGCTAATGTTGACAGTCAAACTTCTCGAACAAAATAAAGAAGTAAGAAACCAATACCATGATAGATTTCAGCACATTATGGTAGATGAATATCAGGATACAAACCTGGCTCAATATAAACTCGTAAATATGCTGTATACTAATCTTCAACCCGCAAACGAACTTTCGCAGCAAAGATCGTTATGCGTTGTAGGAGATGTTGACCAGTCAATATATTCTTGGCGTGGAGCTGATTTTACAATTATTATGAATTTTCAAAAAGACTACAACAATACTAAATTAATCAAATTGGAACAGAATTATCGTTCTACAGCATATATTTTGAATGCCGCCAATGCTGTTATTGAAAATAACAATGAACGTTTAGATAAAGTCCTATATTCAAATAAAGGTGAAGGAGAAAAACTAAGTTACTATATAGCGGATGATGAAGCTGATGAAGCTAACTATATAGTTTCTAACATAAAAAGAACAGCCGGCGGTAACTATAATAAGTTTGCAATACTCTATAGAACAAACAATCAGTCCCGCGCTCTTGAAGAAGCCTGCATGGCAACAGGATTACCCTACAAAATATATGGTGGAACCAAATTCTATGATAGAGCAGAGGTCAAAACTGTTCTTTGCTATCTTAAACTGATTAATAATACTGATGATTCGCAAAGTTTACGTAGAGTAATTAATATTCCAAAACGAGGAATCGGCGATACTACAATGCAAAATCTAACAAAATTCGCAGCGGACAGAGATATCAGTCTTTATGAAGCAATAAAAATTTGTGAAGAATCAGAAATCAGCCCAAAAACACAATCAAAACTAAAAGATTTTGCTAATTTAATTTATAAATTTCAACAGGCAAAAGACTCCTATACTCTTAAAGATTTTGTAACTCTTGTTATTGAAAAATCCGGTTATCTGGCAGAATTACAATCAAAAGCAATAAATGACCCAGAATATCAAGACGATATAAATAACCTTCAAGAACTTGTCAATGTTGCAGAAGAATTCATTCCCGAGGAAGAAGATAATATTTTAGGAGAATTCTTACAACAGGTGGCTTTAGTTTCAGATTTAGATTCAATGGACGAAGAAACCAATAATATAACAATGATGACTCTTCATGCAGCAAAAGGGCTGGAATTTCCTGTTGTTTTTATAGCAGGTATGGATGAAGGAATTTTTCCAAGCCAAAGAACACTTCAAGTCCCATCTGAAATTGAAGAAGAACGCAGACTAATGTATGTAGGGATAACACGTGCAGAAGAAAAATTATACCTTGTATCAGCAAAACGCCGTCAAACCTGGGGGGAATACAGATACTATAATCCATCCAGATTTATTGAAGAGATTCCTCAAAATCTTATAGAATCAATGGAGTCTGATGGCAATTTTAAAAACACATCTTCAACATTCAGAAATGCCGTATCTAAAGCAAAAGAATACCATTCTGCGCAATCAGACAGTTATGGATATGTTAAACCTTCTTCTGGATTTGGTACAAATTTTGTAGCCCCACAAAGGAAAGGACTTGCATCAGGTGGTAAAACTCATACTCAAAATTCCAAATCCGAGCAAGGTTATACAAATTCCTCCAAACAAATGGTTAACAGAACTCCTAGAAGAGCAATGATTGTAAAATCAGCAATCAATAAAAAAAGAGAAGAGGAAGCACGAAGAATCGCAGGAACTAATGCAATAAATGCACTCCGACAAATGTCTGCTCAGCGCCAGAATGAACGCCGACTGGCTGAAGAAAGAGAAGCTAAAAAAAATACAGCTTTATCTCTTGATGATATCTTTGAAGTAGGTCAACGCGTTTTTCACGGTCAAATGGGTATCGGACACATTACAGATGTTACCACAATAGGCGAAAGTGTAATGTATACAGTTGATTTTGGTACTAAAGGTAAAAAAGCGATGGACGCTTCTTATGCAAAATTAAAAAAATTTTAAATATATATACTGCCGCTTTTGCTAATTGCGGATATGCAAAAATAGTTAGTTTGCTGCCTCTGTAAATAATTAAAAGTTATAAAAAGACTTCAAGAAACAAATCTTGAAGTCTTTTTATTTAAATTATCATACAATAAATCTTAGCCTTCTATAGCCATATGTCTTGGTTGACCTTTCTTTTCTTCCCAGAAATCAACAAGCATACTGCAGAAGAAAATACTAGAATATGTACCAACAACAACACCAATCATCATTGCAAGAACAAAATCTTTTGTAGTAACACCACCAAAGAAATACAACGCAGCAAGTGTAATAAATGCAGTTAACGAAGTATTAACACTCCTTGCAATTGTTTGATTTACAGAAGCATCAACAATTTCTCCGTATGTCATCTTTTTACCATAATAACGTAAATTTTCTCTAATTCTATCAAATGTTACAATTGTGTCATTAATTGAGAAACCAATCAACGTCAAAATTGCGGTTAAGAATAAACCATCAACCTGCACATCTCCGAAAATTCCGAGTATAGAAAATACACCTACAACAAACAAAACGTCATGCACTAAACCTAATATAGCAGCAACAGCATATTCCAACTTGAAACGCATAGAAATATATATAAGCATTCCTAATGTAGCCAGCACTAGCGCAATAACAGACATCTTAAACAATTCATTTCCTAAAGTAGGACCTACTGATGTTACTTGAATTAATTCAGAATCCTTAAATTCTTTTTTCATAACATTTGTAATATCAGAAGCCAGTTCTGAACCTTCATCAATAAACTTTGTTCTTATTGAAATTATTGATTTTATATTATTATTTTCAGCAGTCGGAGTAACATTCAATACTTGGATATATGGATTTTTCACATCTATTGAATCAAGATTTTCACGTGTTGTTCCTAAATCATCACTTGTTACAGCCTGCTTTGTTCCATACTGCAAAATAGTTCCCCCGGTATAATCAATTCCGACTTTTACAGGAGAATGAGTAGGATATGTAATCATTGAATATATCATTGCAATAATACCAGGAAGTAGTAATAAGGCCGATAGACAAATCCAGACTACCCTGTATTTAACAACATGTATTACATTTTTCTTAAAATTAAACATTTTATATTTACCTCATACTTTCTTAGTCTAAAATACCAAAACGAGCTTTTTCACGTTTTGTTTCTGTAACTTCATAACCTTTACCGATATCACTTTTAGTAAGACCAAATAATGCAGGGTATTTTAATTCCCCTGTACCAAAGATTAAGTGCATGAAGTTTTTAGTAACTGTAATAGCAGTAAACATTGAAACAAGAACACCGATTGCAAGAGTTAAAGCAAATCCTTTAACAACACTTGTACCTAAGAAATACAAAATAACACAAGTTAAAATTGTAGTCATATTTGAATCGAAAATACTTGTAAAAGCTCTGTCAAATCCTGAATTAATTGCAGTAAACAAATTTCTTCCTGCTTTTAATTCTTCTTTAGTTCTCTCAAATATTAAAATATTCGCATCGACTGCCATACCTACTGAAAGGATAAAACCTGCAATACCAGCAAGAGTAAGAGTTACAGGAATAGCCTTAAATAAGGCAAATAATATTAAACCATAAACAATTAATGCAATATCTGCTATAAGACCAGGTAATCGGTATGCAAAAATCATAAACAACATTACAAAACCAACACCTACAATTCCTGCAAATTTTGATTTTTCAATACTATCAGCACCAAGAGTAGGTCCAACTGTGTTTTCCTGAATGATTTCAGACGGAACAGGCAAAGCACCTGCATTTAACAAATTAACCATTCTTTCTGCTTCTTCATATTTAAAACCACTGCTACCGCCTGAAATTTCAGCTCTTCCGCCAAAAATAGCCTCTCTAATAACAGGGGCAGAAATTTCTTCATTATCAAAGAAAATAGCCATCTGCTGACCAACCAATTTTTGAGTCAACTCAGCAAATTTAGTAGCACCTTTACCATTAAATTCCAAAGAAACTGTCCATTGTCCGGATTGATCAGAACCAATTGACGCAGATTTTAAATCTTCACCAGTCAGACCGGTAGATTCCCACATCAACATACCCTGCTCATCTCTCTTTGGCTGTTTATTTGCATCAAACACAGGCTGTTTAAATTCCAATTGTGCAGTTTTACCTAGAAAAGCTTCTGCTTCTTTCAAATCAGTAACATTCGGAATTTCAACCAATAATCTTTTATCACCTACTTGAGCAACACTTGTTTCAGAAACACCCAGTTTATTTACACGGCTTTCAATAGCATATTGTAAACGGCTCATAACTTCAGGTGTAATTTTTCTGACTGTATCTGTAGTTCTGGCTTCTAACATAATTCTTGAGCCTCCTACAAGATCCAATCCCAGTTTTGTCGGCATCTTGCAAATTGTGATAATAGATGCAACCACAATTGCTACAATTACCCAAAACATAATAATTTTGTTTTTCAATTTTTTACCCTCTTTTATATATGTACTACTATAATTAAACTATATGATATTATTTATATCACCAAAAATACGAAAAGGAACTAGCCCTCTTCGCTTAATTCCTGCTTAACACTATCAATAACTTTAAATAATTGAATCTTTTCATCATCAGTAAGTGTAACAAGAGGTTTCCTTACATAATCCTCTATAATACCTTTATAAGCTAAAGCTGCTTTTGCAGGTGTAGGATTAGGAGCCATAAACAATGCTCTAAAAGCAGGATATAATTTTTTATGCATATTTCTTGCCGCAACAACTTCACCTGTTTTAAAATTTCTAATCATAGATTTGATTTCAGAGCCAAAAAGGTGAGATGCAACAGAAATAACACCATAAGCACCTAACGACATCATAGGTAGAGTTAAGCTATCATCTCCGGAATATATCACAAAATCATCCGGACACAACATCTTCATTTCGGTAACTTTATCCATATCAGAGCAACTCTGCTTAACTGCAACTATATTCTCAAAAGTATTTGCCAAAAATGCAACCGTTTTAGGTTCCATCATAACCCCTGTTCTTGAAGGGATATTATATAAAATAATTGGAAGAGTCGTATTTTTAGCAATTGCAGAAAAATGCTCAATAATTCCTCTTTGATTAGGTTTGTTATAATAAGGCACTACAGATAAGATAGCATCAACTTCCTCTTTTTGAGCAAATTTAGAATACTCAATAGCAGATTCTGTAGAGTTAGAACCTGCTCCTAAAATAATTTTTGCTTTATTTGCAACTGCACGTTTAACCGTACTTACCAGCTCAATTTCCTCTTCATTTGTCAATGTAGGAGATTCCCCGGTAGTTCCTGCAACCAATAAAGCGTCGCTGCCAGTTGCAATTAAGTGTTTAGCAAGAGCCTCAACTCTATCATAATCAATAGCACCTGAGCGCGCCATAGGTGTAACCATTGCTGTAATAACTTCGCCGCAATCATATCTTATTACCATATAAATACCCTCTATTTCCCTAGTCTGTCAATTTTATTATATTACAAAAGAACAGAATAAGATTAATTATTAAGGAATGTTGAATTCTTTACGTTATACAAGATAGAAGAAAGCAATTATAAACACAAAAACAAAAAATAAAATGTAAAGATGTTATATTTTTATTTGATTATTTTACTATTCCCTTTTCTTATTTTGTGCTAAAATTCATGTTATGAACTGGAAAGAATTACCAAAAAAGAAGCGGTTATATGTACTGGTATTATTGGCTCTTGGCGGAATATTAGCATGGGCATTTATTACTGCCGGAATTATCACACATGATTTCAACAGAAAACAATTGGAAGCTCAAGGCGACCAACAAGAAGCAGTTGTACAGGGTATAATTTTAACAGAGACAAAAAATGAACAAAAATACTGGGAAATATACGGTGAAACCGGTAAGTGGGATAGTGCCAAAGGAATTGCTCAATTAAATAAAGTAATTGGTAATTTTTATAAGGATAATGAAGTTTCTATGAGTTTTGAATCTTCAAAAGGAACATATAACTCAAAAGAAGGGGATATTACTTTATATAAAGATACATTTATTGTCTTGAAAGACGGAATTACATTAAAAGCTGATAAACTGCACTGGCTAAATTCACATTCACCAATTGTTGCAGAAGGACACATTAGAATTCAGAAAGGCAAAGAATTGTTGTCCACAGCAGACAAAATTGTAATCAGCCCGGACTATAACAGCTTTAAAATAAGCGGAAATACTGTATCAAAAGTTTATGAGGATAAAAAATAGTATGAAAAAAATATTAACAGCTCTTGTCGCAATATTATTGTTAACAGGTGTGGCAGTACAAGCATCTGACCTTATTATTGAATCTAAAAACCAAACCTTTAATGAAGCTGATAATAAAATTAAGTTCAATGGTAATGTAAAAGTTACAGTAGACGATTTAAAAGTAGTTGGAGACAGTGCAGATGTTAATATGACGCAAGACCAAAAACTTGATACTGCAACATTCTATGATAAACCTTATGCTTTTGAAATTAAAAAAAATAAAAAAAGAGAAGTTAAGGCAAATATCTTAAAAGTTTCATTAATTACTAAAATAGTTAGAGCAGAAGGCGACACACAATCAATCGTATTTGAAGGGAAAACACCTATTGTTGTTATAAACTCTGATGTTCAGGAATACGATACAAAAACAGGCGTAATGACAGCAACCGGTGCAGTTACAATGCTATATAAAGAAATTGAAACATTCTCAAATTCAGCTCAAATCACTACTGATAAAAACGGAGATTTAAAAAGACTTGTTTTAATAGGAAATGCAAGAGTAAAACAACAAAATAATGAATCTTATGCCGATAAATTTGTATATGAAGCAGTATCAGGGAATTTGACAGCTTATGGAAATACAACGTCAAATGCATCTATGGACGACGGTTCAAAATTAACATTAAAATCAAGCTATCAAGAATACAACCAAAAACGCGGTATATTTAATGCCAGCGGGAATGTTCGAATATGGTATCAGGATTACTATGCTGTTGGACCGAAAGTTACATTATATCCCGGAGCAGATTCAAAACCAAACGAAGCTTACTTCACAGGGCGTTCAAGCATAACTCAGGGAGTTAGAACAATTTTTGCTGACAGAATAAAAATGACAATGAAACCAAAAAGCTTTAATGCCGAAGGAAATACAAGAACAGTTATTAAAAATATAGGTTCCGGAAATGACGATAATGTTACATTAGGCTTATAAATAACTGCAAGATGAAAATTTAAAGGGATAATTATGAAAGAAAAAATTGATAAAGCAATAGAATGCTTTAAAAAACAAGATTGGAACGGAGCAATAGACCTATTCACCTCAATATTGGAAGTTGAAACAGATAATGCTGAAATCTATAACAACCTTGGACTATGCTATGCAAATATTGGAGATGATGAAAAAGCTGAAAAAAATTATCTTAAATGTATAGAATTAAATCCCCAAATTCCGCAGTGCTACATAAATTTGGTTGATATTTATTATAAACAGGGACGATTAGGTGAAGGAATCAATATATTATCCTATGCAATAGATATGATGCCAAATGATTTAATTTTTAGACATTACCTTGCAAGATTTTATATGGAAGACGCAAAAAGAGACCTTGCAGTTGATGAATTAGAATATATACTTGACAGACAACCTGATAATTATGATGCATATTATGATTTGGCAAAAATTTATTTTGATTTAGGCAATTATGATTCTGCTATAGAAAACTTTGAAAATGTTTTAGAATATAAAGATGACAATGAATGGATATATTACTATCTTGCTGAAGCTTATCAGGCAAATGATGAAATAGACAAAGCCATTTCAAACTTCTTAAAATCTATTGCCACCAATAATAAATTTCCTATCCCATATAAAAAAGTTGCTATTTTATTTATGGCAAGAGGAGATTTTGATGATGCAATTGAATATCTGCAAGATTATTTAAATTTTGATATTCCTCAACAGGAAAAAGATAATACCTTGGCCTTAATCGAAACAATTCAAAAGAAAAAAGGTACCAATGAATAATAAATATTGGATTGCATTTTCATCAATTGAACAAATTGACAGTCGTTTTATTCAACGATTATACAATTACTTTGGAAATATTGAAACTGCATTTAATACCTCATTAAGTGAACTTAAAAATATTGATGGATTAAGTTCAAAAAAAGCAGAAAACTTCCTCAAATATCGAGATAAGGTTGATATAGACAGAACATTTACAAATGTAGAAACCAGAGGAATAAATTTTCTAACTTTTGAAGATGAAAATTATCCAAAAATGTTGAAAAATATTGAAAATCCTCCTGCTGTTTTATATTATAAAGGTAAATTATTTGAATGCAATTTAGAAAAAACCTTAGCAATTGTAGGTTCAAGAAAAGCCAGTACAAATGCAAGAGATAATCTAAAAAAAATCATTTCAGGATTAAAAAACACTGATATTTGTATTGTATCAGGACTTGCATCCGGCATTGATACTGTTGCACACTCAGCTGCAATTGAAAACAACATAAAAACAATTGGCGTTATAGCAAGCGGTTTTGATTTTGTATATCCGGCAAGTAATAAAACGCTATATCAGAATATTGAAAACGGTTATGGAGCAGTTGTAACAGAATATTATCCAACATTTGAACCTATAAAATTTAGATTTCCGCAAAGAAACAGAATTGTCTCAGGATTATCTTACGGTACACTTGTTGCAGAGGCATCCTTAAAAAGCGGGGCATTAATTACCGCAAATTTAACACTTGAACAAGGACGGGAACTCATGTGCATTCCTGGAGAAATTTCAAATCCAAATACTCAGGGAATTTATAAATTATTAAAAAATGGAGCGACATTAGTAACCGAAAGTGAAGATATTTTAAATGCATTGAATTGGGAAATAAAAAAAGAAATTCCTACAAAACAACAATTAACACTACCAATGCTAACCCCTGATGAAGAAAAAATATTTTCAAATATTGCAATAGAACCCAAAGGTGTTGATGAACTATTAACCTTAACAGGACTAAAACTTGATGATTTACTTATGAACTTGACAACAATGGAGCTTAAGGGCATAATAAAACAATGTAACGGGGATAGATACAAAAAAATATAAAAATTAGTCTGATTTTATAAGAAGATAATAAACAAATTTTAAAAGGTTAAAAATGGCAGAAGCAAAAAGTAAAACAAAAGAAAAATCATTAGTAATAGTCGAATCACCGGCAAAATCAAAAACAATAAAAAAAATTTTGGGTAACGAATTTCAAATTGAGGCAAGCTATGGTCATATCAGGAATTTGCCAACAAAGGATTCTGCAACACAAAATCTTGGATTTGACGTTAATAATAATTTTGAACCAAAATTTGAAATTATTCCCGGGAAACAGCAAGTTGTACGAAAATTAAATGATTTGGCAAAAAAAGTTGATAAAATATATTTGGCATCCGACCCTGACCGTGAAGGTGAAGCTATAGCATGGCATGTAAGACAAGTATTGAAAGTGCCTGACGAAAAAATATGCCGTATTGTATTTAATGAAATTACCCCAAAAGCTGTAAAATATTCTGTAGAGCATCCTAGAAGTATTGATATGGATATGGTTCAAGCACAACAAACCAGACAAATTTTAGATAAACTTGTAGGTTTTAAATTAAGTCCTGTACTATGGAAACAAATAGGAAACAGAAATCTATCAGCAGGAAGAGTCCAGTCTGTTGCCTTAAGAATGATTTGTGAAAGAGAAGAAGAAATTGAAAAATTTATTCCACAAGAATATTGGTCGATTCATGCAAATCTTGATAAAGATGGAAAAATTTTTGAAGCTGAATTATCTAAAATAAAAAATAAATCTATTGAAAAAACAATAAAAAATAAAGAAGAAGCCCAAAAAATTGTTGATTATCTTACTAATCCAACAACTGAATTTGAAATCTCTAAAGTTACAAAAAAAACAATCAAAAGAAAACCAACTGCGCCTTTTATAACATCAACAATGCAACGCGCAGCATCTTCAAAACTTGGTTTTGGAGTTTCGAAAACAATGCAGGTTGCCCAAAAACTATACGAAGGGATAGAAATAGACGGAACACCAGTAGGTTTAATTACATATATGAGAACAGATTCAGTAAGGGTATCTGATGATGCTCAAACAATGGCACATGACTATATATTGCAAAATTACGGTGAAAAATATTACCCGAAAGAACCAAATATTTATGCCAAAGGGAAACAAAATGTTCAGGATGCGCATGAAGCCATACGTCCTTCATACCCGGAAAGAACTCCTGACAGCATAAAGCAATATCTGGACAATGACCAATACAAATTATATAAACTAATTTGGGAAAAATTTATGTCTTCACAAATGGCTCCTGCAGAAATCGCCAATAAATCTATTGAAATAAATTCAGGAGATTACACACTTAAAGCAGGAACCAGTAAGGTTATGTTTGACGGATTTTTAACCCTTTATAATGATTCTGAAGAAGATGAAAAAGAATCAAGAGCTAAAATCCCGGATCTTGAGAAAGGTGATAAAGTAGTTTGTAAAAAGGTTGAACCAAAACAACATTTTACCCAACCACCTCCGCGATATAATGAAGCCTCACTGGTTAAAGCTTTGGAAGAGCACGGTATAGGACGTCCATCAACTTATGCAACAATAATTACTGTTATCCAAACCCGAAAATATGTAGAAAAAAAAGATAAAGCTTTACGCCCGACTCTTCTTGGACGCACAGTTGCAAAACAACTTGTAACCCAATTCTCTGATATTATGGATTATAAATTCACTGCAGGAATGGAAGAAAAACTGGATAAAATTGCAGAAAAAGAAGCTGCCTGGGTAAAAGTTCTTCAAGATTTTTATACTCCATTTATGGAAGAAGTAAATTCTGTTATGCAAACAGCACAAAAAGTTACCATAGAAACTAAAGTAACATGTCCTAATTGCGGAAAACCAATGGTGTTAAGAACAAGCAAAAAAGGAACACAGTTTTTAGGTTGTTCAGGTTATCCTGATTGCAAAACAGCAATGTCTTTAAATGTTATGCAGGAAATGGAAGAAGAGCAAGCAACAAATGCTGATGGTTCATCCGAAAAACCAAAAGAAATATGCGAAGAAAAATGTGAGTTATGCGGTTCTGATATGACATTTAAAACAGGTCCTTACGGAAAATATATGGAATGCCTAAATGAAGAATGCAAACATCGCAAACCATTTAGAAAATCTACAGGAGTTACTTGTCCTAAATGCGGAAAAGGAACTATTGTAGAAAGGAAATCAAAACGCGGAACTGTATTTTTCGGTTGCGACAAATATCCTGATTGCGATTTTGTATTATGGAATGAACCAACAGGTGAAAAATGTCCGAATTGTGAAAGTTTACTTGTCAAAAAAATTCTGAAAAAAGGGACTGTAATCTCTTGTTCTAACCTAAAATGTGGATATAAAAAAGAAACTCCAGCTGAAAATACTGGCAATGAAACTAACGAAACATAAAGGATAAACATTATGGCTGTAAGTAAAGAATTATTGACACGCTATAAAGAAATGAAAGCAAAGGGGATACAAATAACCCTAACTGAACTCAAAGCCCAAATGGAAGCTGAAAATAAAAATTCTGAAAATAACTCAGGCAGCAATCCTTCTAATTCTTACGAATCACATGATAATTTAAATACAGCTTCAAACTCTACCAATTCTGAAAGTTACAATATAAATGAAAACCAATCTAACAGTGCACAAACAATAAGCGCTGACAATTATTCTGCCAACGTAAATACAACAACAATAAACAATATAAAAAATGAACAAAACGAAATACATAATAATATTTCTCAAAGTTCGAATTGGACAACAACATACTCCAGCTTAAATGAACAAACATATTCCAATTACTCTAACAGCTTCAATGCTAATTACTCAAAAACTATGCAACCGACCCTCAATCCAGAAACATACTCAAAACCAATCCAACAAACGCACATTCCATCTAACATAAATTCAAGTATCACAAGCAATAACAATATTCAGGTCTCAGAACCTCTCAAACAACAATCCGTAAATGGTGAAAATCAACTTATACCGGATTCAATTGCTGCTCCAACACGTAAATTTGCATTGATTGGGTATCCTTTGGGCCATTCATTATCAACATATATTCATGATGCCGGATTCAAAAGTATGGGTTTAAAAGCAAGTTATGAAATATTAGAAACTCCACCAGATACTTTAGTTGATAGAATAAAATATTTAAAAAACCATAACTATCATGGATTTAATGTTACAATCCCATTAAAACTACCAATAACAATGTTTTTAGATGAAGTAGATTCTTCAGCAGATATTGTTAACGCGATTAATACAGTAACAATTAATCCTGACACAAAAGAATTAAAAGGATATAATACGGATGTAACAGGATTTAACAATGCAATACCTGAAGATTTTACTTTATGTGGAAAAATTGCAGGTATTCTAGGAACAGGCGGAGCTGCCAGAGCTGCAATCACAGCTTTAGCTCAAAATCAAATAAAAGAAATCAAATTGTTTACAAGAAATGTGCCTAATAGTTTGGAATTGGTAAACTATCTGCGAAAAACATTTCCAAATGTTGAGTTTAACACATACCAAATTGAAAGAATTCGTAATTTATCCGACATAAATATCCTTGTAAATACTACTCCTATTGGTATGCTCGGAAGAGCCGCAGACATGACACCTGTAGAAGAAAATGAATTACGCACATTACCGCCGGATGCTTTAGTTTATGATGTGATATATAATCCTAAAAAGACTCTGCTTTTAAAACTAGCTCAAAAGTATAATTACAGAACAGTTAACGGAGTTGATATGTTTATTCATCAGGCTCTTGCAGCAGAACAAATCTGGACAGGAAGAACTCCTGATTTCAAAGATATGAAAATTGCAGCTCTTGAAAATCTATAACTATCCAAGATTAACATATAATAGGTAGAAAGATTTTTAAAATAGATTACTCTTTATAACGCTCCATAATTTTATTTGATAATCTTCCCATCTCGTTTGCAATACTATCCGGCCAAATTTTATTCCACTTACAATATTTTGAACGAATTTTTTCAATAGTTTCCAGATTAGAACCAATATAATTATTCTTTAAATTACTTCCAAGTTTATCTATGCACTCTTTATAAGATTTTGGATTTTGCCCGACAGCACCAACAATATTATACGGTTTACCTTTCATTGGTTTATTACCGTACCCTGATTCAACTTTAACTATACTCATTAGAAATAATGCATTAATTCCATATTTATTTTGAGCATCAATAAATATTTGTCCCATCCCTGCCAGTTTTGTATTTTTCAAACAATAATTTAAATCATCCGCAGTTCCGTCAAACAAATTCTTCGCAACATTAAAATTTGTTTGATATTTTGTTTTTAATCGAGGTACTTTCTTTACTTCTGCATTAGAATTATTCTTTATAGATTTAATTACAAAAGGAATAACCGGTTTTACAACACGGATAGCGTCAGTCTTACATATATAATTTTGGGTAAATAAATTATCCGAAATGCTACTGAATTTAATGTAACCCTTTGTATCATCAAGTGATTGCTTTGAAGTAATATTTGAATTATCAAAATTACACCATCTAGAAAAATTATTTTCTCTCTGAGATTTATTCCAATCAAATAATAATTCTTGCTTTTTATTATTTGATGAATGTCTTAATAACATTGACGGTGTATTTGTGTTTGAAGTTTTATTGACTGTTGAAACAGTTCCCACATCATTGAAAGCCATAATTCAATCCTCATTTAATATATCCCTTACTTATATTAATGATATTTAGAAAGAAAAATTGCCCTCTTAAAAATTTCATTGCCCTAATGTAAAAGATTTTTTCCGAGCTTTTTAACTGTTTCAATATCTTCACTAGGATTTTTACCAACAGTAGTCAAATAATTTCCAATTAGAATTCCTTCAACGCACGTTTTTAAAGCAAGTTCTTGATTTTCCTGAGATAATCTCATTCTACCTCCGCAAAAACGAATTACCGCCTTAGGATTAGTAATCTTAAAAATTGCCATAGTTCGTAATACATTTTCTTCATCAATTTTATCGTGATAATTTTCAAACGGAGTTTCAGGAATAGGCATCAGAATATTTATTGGAATTGAATCCGGTTGAATTTCCGCAAGTTCAAGTGCCATTTCAATTCGCTGCTCTATACTTTCACCCATCCCCAGAATTACACCACAGCATAATTCCATACCATATTTTTTTACAAGCTTACAAGTATTTAGTCTATCCTCCCAACTATGAGTTGTACAAACTTCCGGATAATAAGAACGACAAGTATTTATATTATGATGAAATCTTTTTAAACCGCTCTGAGCAAGTTGTTTAGCTTGTTCTTCATTCAGAATTCCAATAGATGCACAAGATTTTAAACCACCTATTTTATTAATTTCTTTTATCATCTCAAGCTCAATTTGAAAATCACGACCCTCATCAGGAGTTTTTCCACTTGTTACAATTGCAAAACGTGAAACTTTATTTCCCTTAGCCTCGAGTGCAACATTTTTAACCTCTTGAATATCAACCAGCGGATAAGATTCGATATTTGTACAGTAGTGAGAACTTTGTGCACAATATTTACAATTTTGTGAACATTTACCATTTCGTGCATTGATTAATGAACAAAATTCCACATTATTAGACATATATTCAGAAGACTTATTTAATAATTCTTCTAACGGTAAATGGTAAAGAGCTAATAGTTCTTCCTTTGTATAAATTTTATTTTCAGCAACGCTATTCATATTCTTATCCCCTTTTATAATAAATGTATATACAAAAAATCTTATTCCAGACACAGCCTTATGTCAAAGATTAAATTCGATTGTGCTAAAATAATATAGATAAAAGGAGATAACATGGCAGGAATTTTAAGTATTCAAATGAAACCTATCATTGGCAAATCAGAAATCAATCTAAAAAAGATAAAACATTTTATTAAAAAAAATTCTGATAAAAAACTTGATTTAGTTGTTATGCCTGAATTTTTTTCAACAGGAATTGATCATGAAAGCTTTTTAAACAATCCAACAGATGAAAACGGTTCGGACACTATTGAATATATAAAAGAACTTGCTAAAGAATACAATACAAATATTGTTGCAGGAACTGTCATCGAAAAATCCGAGGATAAATTATATAATACGTCTTTTGTAATAAACAGGCATGGTGAAACCTTAGCTAAATATAGAAAAATACATTTGTTTAATTATATGGGAGGAACAGAAGGAGAACGAATTACTCCTGGAGATAAAGAAGTTGTAGTAGAGCTTGATTTTGGGAAAATAGGCCTTGGAATATGCTTTGATATAAAATACCCTCTGCACTACAAAAAACTGGCAAAACTTGGAGCAGATATTATAGTTCTTCCAACAGCCTGGGCTATTCCAAATGATATATATAATAATACAGAAACCCTTAAATATGCTCAAGAAATGTGGATTGCAATGAATAGAACAAGAGCTTATGACAATCTTGTATATGTTATTTCCAGTAATCAAACAAAACAATCAAACGAAAATGTCAGCTGTATTGGAACTTCATTAATTATTTCCCCAACTGCAGAAATTTTGGCTAATGCTAAAAATGATGAATCAGCAATCTGGGCAGATTTAGATTTAGAAACGGTAAAGTACTTCCGTCAAATATATCCTATAGCGCATATTGATTAAAAATTTACAAAATATCTAAAGGATCAACATCTACAGTCATTTTTATATCCTTTGGCGCGCTAATTTTATTTAAAAAACTTGATATAAACTGATGCCCTTTCTCTCCCAATTTATTTTTTATAATAATTTGAAATCTATAATAACCATTTATCCGTTCAATAACACACGGAGTAGGTCCAAGGACATCCAATCTTTCTCCAAAACCAAATTTCTCAATCATTGTACACAATCTTAGAGCAATCTCTTGAGCCGCCTTTTCTGCTCTAAAATTATTTGTAGAACTCAAAATTAATCTTATTATTTGACTAAAAGGCGGATAGTCAAACTCTTCTCTTGATACTATTTCCTTTTGATAAAAATCAAAATAATTTTGAGATTTCGCACTTTCTAAAGCGTAATATTCAGGATTGTAAGTCTGGAAAAATACTCGACCTTTAAATTCACCCCTTCCTGCCCGACCAGCAACCTGCGTAAGGAGTTGGAACCCTCGTTCAGAAGCTCTAAAATCAGGCAAATTGAAACTTGCATCAGCTGAAATTACACCCACAAGTGTAACATTAGGATTATCCAAACCCTTTGCTATCATCTGTGTTCCTACTAATATATCAATATCTCCATTTTGAAATCGCTCTAAAAGCCTTATATGCTCACCTTTACGAACTAACACATCGCTATCAATTCTTTCCACTTTATAATTTGGAAACAAATCTTTAATATATTGCTCTATTTTTTGAGTACCTGTACCGGAATTCTTTAAACCATCAAAACCACAGTTTGGACATACATCAGGGAAGTATTCTACATGATTACAATAATGACACTTCAACATATTATCCTTTGCATGCCATATCATAGGAATTGCACAGTTAGGACATTCAATAACATGTCCGCACCCTTGGCACTGAGTATAAGTAGAATATCCACGACGATTAATAAGTAAAATTACCTGTTGTTTATTATCAAGAGTTTCTTGAATTGCAGTTTGTAATGGTTTAGAAATCAAACTTTTATAAGCCGCTCTACCATATTCCTGCATATTAATAACCGTAACAGGAGCAACTCTTGCATTGTTATATCGTTTTAACATTTCAAACAAATGATTTGAATTAATCGCTCTATAATAACTTGAAATATCAGGCGTTGCCGAGCCAAGAATTAACGGGCAGTTATTAAATTCTGCAAGTTTTCTTGCCACAAGTCTGGCATCATACCTTGGCGCAGGAGAAGTCTGTTTATATGCACCTTCATGTTCTTCGTCAATAATTATTAACCCTATATTTTTTAACGGAGCAAAAACAGCAGATCTGGCTCCTGCTAAAATTTTTATTTCATTATTATAAAGCTTTTGCCATACATCATATCTTTCTCCTTCTGATATGCTGCTATGCCAAATTGCAACATCTTTTGTCCCAAATTTTTTTGCAAGACGTTTAGTCAATTGAGAAGCAAGTGCAATTTCCGGCGCAAGGAATAAAACATTCTTTCCTGATTTTATAACATCGTCAATCAGTTTAAAATAAACCTCCGTTTTACCGCTCGCAGTTACTCCATGCAATAAAATCTGAGGGAATTTTTGTGTCTTAATTTGAGTTGTAATACCTTCATAAACTTTTTGCTGGATTTCAGATAATTCGTACAATTCTTCTTTTTTATCAATTCTTAAAATATCCAAAGGATTACGATAAATCTGCTCATCTGCCAATTTAACGCAACCTAAATTTGCCAATTTTTTTATAGTTGCCCTTGTTGTTTTTGCAAGTTTTTCAAATTCAATTAAAGACATTTTCCCCTTTGTCTGAAGAATCTTTAAAATCTCTAATTGACGTTTCGTAGCTTTGTCTAAGGATATAAATTCTATTGTTTGTTCAGTCTTTAAAGATTTTTCAATAAGTTTTAAAGGAATTGCCGTATTCAATACTGTAATCAAATCCGTACAATAATAATTGGCAACCCATTCTAATAGTTTAAGATATTCAACAGAAAAAAGCGGAGTTTCATCTAAGATTTTGCTAATTTTTTTAGCTTTTATTTCTGGCGGTAAATAATCTGAAAACCCAACACAAAAAGCATTTATCAGTCCTTGACGACCAAAAGGAACCAAAAGAGCCTGTCCTATCTTAATTTTAGCTGCCATTTCAGGTGGAATAATATAACTGAAAGTTTTTACCCCAAGCGCTTTTACATTTACAAGACACACTGCATAGGTATGATTTTCAACATCAGAAACAGCATCTCTTTTTTTTAGCGAAAGCTTACGTGCAGGAACTTCAAATAATTTATTTTGTTTACACTCTTCCATATAACTATTCTACCATTAAATCAAAAATTTATAATCAAAAAGATTCTTTAACCTACCCACTCAGAATAACAATATCTAAAAATACATTACACTATGTGAATGGTAAAGAATCTTTTTGCCAAATAAATTTACAAATTAAGCTTCTTCTGCAGACATAAATTCTTGTTTTGCTTCTTCAATAGCTTCTGTTAAAATATCTAATTGATCAGGTGTAAAAGTTACTCCTTTTTTGGTAGGTAACCAAGTAGCACCATCATCTGTAGTATAGAATATTCTCATATTAAGATAACTTCTACCTTTATATTCACTAACAGAAATTTGTAATTGTTCTGTATCTGATCTTTCAATAGTAGCCAAAATTTTAGAATCTGCCATTTTTCTCTCCTTATAAACTGTTCTATCTGATATTAACACAAAGTGCTTATTGCGTAAATATTTTTATATAATAAATAAGCCATAAAAAAGATACAAGTACAAAAAGCGACACCTTTTTATGATGCCGCTTTTTAATATATCACATTTTTACTTATTATTTTGAGGGTCGCTAAGTAAACTTGTTTGCTGTACATCTTCTGTTAAAGTTTCAGCATTAGATGAAGAATCATTCTTAATTGTTACATCATCGTCATCAGGATTCAAAATCTTATTTACCGAACAAACAGTATCATTTTCTGACAAGTTTTGAGCTCGAACACCTGTAGCCGGTCTACCCTGCTGAGAAATCGAACCTGCATTAAGTCTTGTAACAACACCATTCGCTGTAACAAGCATAATATCATCCGATTCTTTAACAATAGTCAATGCAACAAGTCTTGATGCAGATGACTTGAATTTGGTTGCAATTAAACCAATACCACCTCTATTTTGAGTTCTGAATTCAGATAATTTAGTACGTTTACCAAAACCGTCAGAAGTTACAACAAGTAAATCTGCATCATAATCCTGCGGAACAATATCACAGCCTACAATTTCATCTCCGGCACGTAACTTCATTGAAATTACACCTCGTGCACTTCTACCTAACGGTCTTAAATCCTGTATAGGGAATCTTATTGCCATACCGCATGAGGTACCTATAATTATTTCATCTCGTCCGGTAGCAAGTTTCACCCAACATAGGCTATCACCTTCATCAAGTCCGATTGCGATAATTCCATTTCGTCTGATATTAGAAAAATTATCAAGTTCAATACGTTTAATATAACCTTTTTTAGTTAACATAATCAGATTCAAATCTTTAGAGAATGAACTTACAGGAACAACCGCCGTAATTTGTTCATCCTGATCTATAGGCAGAACATTTACTATCGGTAAACCTTTTGCTTGTCTTCCTCCTTCAGGGAAATCATATACATTCAAACTGTATACTGTACCTTTTGAGGAGAAAAATAATACCTTATCATGCATCATTGCAGTAAAGAAATGTTGAATATCATCATCTTCTTTAGTTTTCATGCCTGATTTACCACGTGTAGCGCGGTTTTGACGTTCAAAAGTATCCAATGAAATTCTCTTTAAATATCCCTGATGTGTAATAAATACAGCCATAGGAGTATTTGGAGTTAAATCTTCAATTGTAACTTCACCTTGTTCAGGAAGAATTTGAGTTTTACGCTCATCACCGTATTTTTCTTTATCTTCCAACAACTCAGCTTTTATTATGTCTAAAATCTTCTGACGACTTGATAAAATAGATTCATATTCTTCAATTTTTTTCAATAATTCATCATATTCTGCTTTAACTTTATCTTGTTCTAAACCTGTCAATCGTCTTAATTGCATTTCCAAGATGGCATTCGATTGATCAACATCCAACCCGAATCTGCTCATCAAACCTTCACGAGCATCATCGGTAGTTTTAGATTTTTTAATTAGTTCTATTACTTCATCAATAGAGCCTAAAGCAATAATTAAACCAGCCAAGATATGAGCTCTGACTTTTGCTTTTTTCAAGAAGAAAATAGTTCTTCTTGTAACTATTTCAATCCTATGCTCAACAAATTCATTTAATACTTCGTATAAATTCATTAAACGAGGCTGTTTACCACACAGAGCCACCATATTTACCCCGAAAGTTGTAGACAACTGTGTATATTTAAACAAATTATTTTTTACAACATCAGGTTTTGCATCGCGTTTTAACTCTATTACAATTCTCATACCTTCACGATCAGACTCATCACGAATATCTGAAATACCGTTAACTCTTTGGTCTTTAACTAATTCTGCAATCTTTTCAATTAGCTGAGCCTTATTAACCTGATAAGGAATTTCTGTAACAACAATAGCAGTTCTTGCCTGACGTCCGCCACCACCTGCAATTTCTTCAAATCCTGCAACTGCAGACATCTTGATTGAACCTCTACCTGTTTCATAAGCTTGCTTAATATCATTTAAACCAATAATTGTTGCAGCTGTAGGGAAATCCGGTCCTTTTATATATTCCATCAATTCAGGAATAGTAATTTTTGGATTATTAATCAATGCAATCGTTCCATCAACAACTTCGCAAAGATTATGAGGCGGAATATTTGTAGCCATACCTACAGCAATTCCTGACACTCCGTTTAATAACAACATAGGAAGCCTTACCGGAAGAACAGAAGGTTCTTGCAAAGAGCCATCAAAGTTTGGTTCAAATTCAACAGTTTCGCAATCAATATCAGCCAGCATTGATTGGGTAATCTTATGCATACGAGCCTCAGTATAACGCATTGCAGCAGCGCCATCACCATCAACAGAACCGAAGTTTCCATGCCCGTCAACCATTAAATACCTTGTTGAAAAATCCTGAGCCATACGCACAAGAGCTTCATAAACAGAGCTATCACCGTGAGGATGGTATTTACCAAGAACTTCACCGACAATACGGGCGCATTTTTTAAATGGCTTATCCGGATACATGCCAAGTTCATTCATAGCATATAAAATACGCCTATGTACAGGTTTTAAACCATCACGAACATCCGGCAGTGCACGCCCTACAATTACACTCATCGCATAATCAATATATGAACGCTTCATTTCTTCTCTAATATTGACAGATACGATTTTCCCGTCATCAAATATATTTTGCTGAGTCAATACTCTATCCTCCAGTCTATACTCCTTAACTACAGTATAGCACAAACAAACTGTTTATGGCTTTTTTAAAATAATCTTTACATTATATTAGATTTATCAAAAACCAAAAAAGACTAAATAGTAAAATCACAACATAAATTATTGAACCTACATGAGTAAATTTAACCCTGTTAATAAATTTCTCATTTTTTCTAAACTTATATTCAATAAAAAAAGGAATCAGCAATAATAAATTCACAATAAAAACAACAAAACTAACTCCAAAAGCAATTAATAAAGTTCCTCTTGGCCGAAAAGAAGAATTTTCCATAGAGTATATATATATTAAAAAAGCAGGAATAGATATAAGTTCAATATAACCTAAAATCGACAAAAATTTATACATAGCACAGCTTGCCGATTTATTCACTATTTTTTGTTTATCCACTTTCATTACCACCCTGTTTTTTCATATACTTAGCATAATCTTCTCTTCTCCATTCAACATTAGAACGAACTTTTTTTGCCGGAGTACCTGCAATTAATATATTTTCTTCATCGAATTTTTTATTCACTAATGCACCGGCACCTACAATTGAACCATTTGGAATGACTGAACCCTTGAATATTAAAACTCGCATTCCTACCCAAACGTTATCTCCTATAATAATATCTTCAGGAGGATTTAAAACTTCCTTCGTATTTTTATCCAAAATTATATGGCCGTCATTATTTCTAATCATAATTTCTCGAGCAAACATACATTCATCACCAATAGTAATATTTTTACCATTTTTGGCAACAATATTTACATCTCTATAGACAGATAGTCCGGAGCCGACGCTAATTTGAGATCCCCCTTCAAGTCCAAATGTCGTATGGCGAATGGTTCTATGTTTTGTTGTTTTTAAGAAAAAATTATTATTATCCCCGTCTACAACTATTGAAACCCCGACAAAATTAACAGGAAGTTCTATTGTTACACTGTTATTATTACCTGTTATTACAATACTCAACCCGTTAACCGACAAATCCTGATATTCTTGTCCATCTTTTATAAACACAATCTTATTTCCATAACCATTAATTTTATACTTTGTATTATCAACCATAAATGCAACCTTTCTAACAAGTTGAATAATAACATATTTAAAATAATAAGTAAAATAAAAGAAATCATTTATTTATATTATGGTAAGCCTTCTCTGTCATTTCCAGCCATTTTGCGTGATTATAATTTTCATAACTTTGTGCAAATTTTATCAGTGCACTAACCAATACTCTCCCGCTATCGGATTTACCAACAATCAGAGAATCTCCCTGAGAATTTTCACAATAAAGAATTTCCTTATGAATAATTTTATCAATATTATTTTTAGGATTTTTGTTTATAACTGAACGTACCCATTCAGGCAAAAGTTTTAAGGGGGTTATTTTTCCAAGCAATAACTCCTCATTGTGTGTTTGTAAATATTTAGCAAATTCAGAAATTATCATATAAAAGCCTTTTTATTATATAAAAATAAAAAATATTCTTAAGAATTATCCGTCCCAGGGTGTAGTCGCGGCAAAACAAATTATATCATAAATACCTGCATCATTTAAAGCTTTAATAATTTCTTCAAATGTTGCCCCCGTAGTACAAATATCATCAATTAATAAATATTTTTTATTACATTGTATATTATTTTTATCTATTTCAAAAGCTTTATCCAAATTTAACATACGCTGTACTTTATTCAATTTGTACTGTGGTTTTGTATCTTTTATCCGTCTGACAAAATTTGAAGAGACTTCATATCCGGCCAATTTAGCAAATTCACAGGCAACAAGTTCCATGTGGTTATATTTTCGTTGCTTTAATCTCTTCGGATAAAGAGGAACAGGAATAATTTGAAAATCACCTTGAATATTGAGTTTTTGCCAGTATTGATACATAAATTTTGCAAGATAATATGCCAAATCTTTTTGTCCGTGATACTTCAATCCTCTTATCATTTTTTGTAAATTTTTTGAATAAACTCCGGCACAATATATATTTGTCCCTTTATATTTTCTATTTACCTGTACCGGTAAAAATTCTAATTCATCAAAACATTTTGAACACATTCTGACAGATTCTTTAGAATCCTTACAAAAATAGCACTTCTTTTTATATATCCAATCAAGTAAGCCAATCAAAAAATTTTCCATATTTAAAATTTAACACGTAATTGAAGTATTGTAAAAAGTTAGTTAGATATATAATATTGTGATAAAATTTTTATTATGAAAAAGATTTTATTAATAATACTTGCTTTACTATCATTACAATTCAGTGCTAATGCTCAAGATACAAATCTTACATTTATATATATCAACGGCTCTAATAATAATGATGCAAAGATGAAAGACTGGTACATCAAAGGGGTAAACAAACTTCACCCTGTGATGAAAGAAAAATTTGAAAAAAATTCAACAATAAAAAAATGGGCTCAAAAAAATAAACTAACTATTGAAGAAACCCCACAAATATTTTTCTGGGGATACAACAGTAAAACTGATTTAGATTTTGTAAAAGACAGATTGAATATTTCAAAAGCATACAGTTCAACTTTAGCTTATGAAGTAAGAAGCCTCTTAACCCAGTTTTTACATGATGCAATTTGGGTACAAAAAACACACAATATGTTACCAATCATAGATGCTTTAAATGATGACGTAAAAAAACAGGCTGAAAAAAATCAAAATGTTATTTTATACGGATATTCCGCAGGTTCTTTTGTTACGTATCAATATATGTTATACAAACTTCCATATATAAATATAGAAAAATTATTCAAAGCGCTAAATGCTGATAATGAAACATTAGATTTTATAAAACAAAATCCAAGAAAAGACACCTGCCTTTCAGCACTGTCCTATGATAAAGGAAACCTTGGCGTAATAACAAATACCGGACATTTTGTTTTAAATCAGGATATAGAAGAATTAAAAAACAATTACTTAAAAATGGATGAAGCCACAGACAATTATTGTGCCCCAAAGGGTTATGTACGTGCCGTTGTTAACTTTGCAAGCCCTGTACCTTTATTCTATTCTGATATGGCAGACCCTAATTATGATTTTACTTTTTACAACAAATATCTAACAAAATATATTTTGGAAAACGGAATCTATTTTTTAACAGTAAACTTTAGAGAAGACCCGCTCGGCTTTCCTTCAAGCAGGAATCTGACAATTGAACAAATGGAAGACCTCCTAGGATTAACAATTGAAAATCCTACAGGAGTAATTTATGACCACTCAAATGTATGGTCTAAACGCTCTGCATTTTTTGCACATACATCATATTGGTCAGCAAGGGGTACATTTGCTAATGGAGTTGTAAAAAGTTTTATTAATGGAACAAAATTTTTATATGATGAAGAATACCAAAACAAGGTATTAAAAAAGAAAAACAAAAAATCAGAGGTATTATAAATGATAAATTCAACATCTAAAACTGTCCTTTTTGATCCAGGATTTGCACAGCATACAACAATTTTGTCAATAAGTGCAGAGTATATTTATTCTGAAATTAATCATTTCAAAAATCTTGGACAAAGAAAAATGAAATTTAAAATGCTCTATCCAAAAATTATCAAAATGACAGATAATAACGTAGGTTTTTGCCTTGGGAGTCTACTATGGGCAGTTTATATAAAATCTATGGGGGATAGCATTGAAATAGAAGGGAACCCTTGTTTGGGCGGAACATATAACGAAGAAGAGGCGATTGAAGAGGTTGATTATTCAATAAACTTTTTCGAACAGTTAAAAAAAGATATAAAATATTACCTTGGAAAAGATTATCAAATTAATCCGCTTCATATACAAATTCTTAACCTATATAAAGAATTCTTAAAACTCAATTCCGGATTTGTAAATACAAAAACTACAAAGGATTTAAATCTCCCACAAGATTTGCTGATTCCAAATCAGGATGACTTGAATAAAATTTATGAAAAAATTCAAGAAGTAATTCAAACAGGAAACTTACTTGATTTAACATCTGTATTCAAAATAATAATAAAAGGCTAAAATGATTAAACTAAAAGAAAAACTAAACCAAATGTTTATCCTTGGCACCGAAGGAGAAGAATATAAATCATTATTAAAAGAAGGACTTGGGGGAATTATATTTTTCTCAAAAGATATTCAGACATCCGAACAATTTAAAAAACTTATTGATGACATAAACAAATCCTCAAAAATCCCACCCTTTTTGTCAATTGATCAAGAAGGAGGCAGGGTAGAAAGAACTGAAAATCTATACAATGGGAAAAAGTATTTATCAGCAAAATATGCGTTTGAAAAAGGAGAACAATTTCTAATTTCTCAAACGCAAGATATCGCAAATAACTTGAAAACATTCGGAATAAATCTGAACTTTGCCCCTTGCGTAGATACAAATACAAACCCTGCCAATCCTATAATTGGAGAAAGAGCTTTTTCTTCAAATCCTGATGAAGTTATTCAGGGTGAAAAAATTGTATCCGGAATATACAAGAAAAATTGTATAATTCCTTGTATTAAACATTTTCCGGGTCATGGTGATGCCAATACAGACAGCCACCTTTCACTGCCGGAAATTAATCTTGAACTGGAAGAAATGGAAAAATCTCATATAAAACCTTTCAAATTTGCAATTGAAAACGGTATCGAAATGATTATGATTGCTCACCTCCATTGCAAATGTTTTGACAAAGAAAAAATCCCAACTTCACTAAGCAAATCAGCCATTTCATATCTTCGAAACAAACTACATTTCAAAGGGGTAATAATTTCTGATGATATGATTATGAAAGGAGTATCAACATTTGATTCTACTAAAGCATGTGAAATGGGAATCCGTGCAGGATTAAATATGTTTATCTATAGATATTCAAACAAAGCTATATCTGATATAATATCCAATATTTATAAAAAAGCAATTGATGATAAAGAATTACAAAATAATATAGAAGTATCTTTTGATAAAATTATTAAACTAAAACAAAAATATGCAATACTATAAACATAAGGAGATGCTACAATGAATACAAAAATACGTATACTACTAATATGCCTGGTTGTTGCAGTAATTATCATAGGAGGATGTTATTACAAATTTGTACAAGCACCTAAAATGAATATCGCAACTAATGAAGTTGATGAAATAGAATTTGATACCAGTGAACTAAGAGAAGTTAAACATCTCCCAAAAAACATGAATAATCTCATTGATAAATTAGATTTATTCCCTGATATTTATAAATCAAATAAAAAAGTTCTCATATATGGGTACATAAAAGGTCAAGATGATGAGACAGAATATTTCCACAGAAAAATACAAAAAACAATATCTAAATCAACAAGAAATGAATACAAAATCATTGCGGTAGGAAACGTAAATAAATTTCTAGAAAAAACATTAAGACAAGCCGGACTGGAAAAAACCAAAAATATACCGGCATCAGATATTAAAGAAATTTCAAAGAGCTATGATATTATAATAGATTGTCTGTCAAACTGCTGTATTATAGACCCGGAAACAAAAGATATTATAAAAATGAATAAAAATCCTTATCTTGTTATAAAAGAGCTCGAGCACTCCAAATAAATCAAGAAAACATACACTTTAACAAACTTGCGAAAATTTGTATTCTTATTATATAATTGCATGTAAAAAGGGAGAGTGTATGAACATAGAAAATATAAAAAAGACAGATCCACAAATAGCTGAACAAATAGAACTTGAACTGCAAAGACAGCAGGAAACAATCGAACTTATAGCAAGTGAAAATTGTACCTCTGAAGCGGTTATGGAAGCATGCGGAAGTGTATTAACAAATAAATACGCAGAGGGAAAACCTCATAAAAGATATTACAACGGCTGTGAACATATTGATGTAATTGAAGAAATTGCACAAAAAAGAGCTTGCGAGTTATTTAACATGGATCATGCCAATGTTCAACCACATAGCGGAGCTCAGGCAAATATGGCGGTTTTTATGGCTACAATGAAACCTGGAGACCGAGTTTTGAGTATGGATTTATCAAATGGAGGCCACCTTTCACACGGCTCACCCGTTAATTTTTCCGGCATGTATTTTGACGTAAAAAGTTACGGAATTAATGCTGACGGAGAAATTGATTATGAAAATGTCAGACAAATGGCTCTTGAACACAAACCTAAATTGATAATTTGCGGAGCAAGCAATTACTCAAAAATAATCGATTTCAAAAAGTTTAAAGATATAGCAGATGAATGCGGAGCTTTATTGCTGGCAGATATAGCACATATAGCAGGACTTGTTGCAGCAGGAGTCCATCCATCTCCAGCACCATATTGTGATTTTGTAACAACAACCACACACAAATCACTGAGAGGACCTCGAGGCGGTATTATTATGTGTAAAGAACAATTTGCAAAAGATATAGATAAAGCAGTGTTCCCAGGATTGCAAGGTGGACCTTTGGAACATATTATTGCAGGAAAAGCTGTCGCATTATTAGAAGCTTCTAAACCTGAATTCAAAGAATATGCAAAACAAATCGTAAAAAATGCAAAAGCACTAGCTCAAGGACTGCTTGATGAAGGTATGGATATAGTTGGAGGAATGACAGAAAATCACCTCATGACACTTGATTTAAGAAAAACCGGCAAAACAGGTAAAGACATGGCAAATGTTCTTGAACGCGTAGGAATCACTGCCAATAAAAATACTGTACCTAATGATCCTCAAAGCCCATTCATAACAAGCGGTATTAGATTAGGAACTCCTGCAGTTACAACAAGAGGCTTTAAGGAAGATGATATGATTGAAGTTGCAAAAATTATTGCATCTGCAGTATTTTCGTCAGATAATGAAATTGCACTAACTAATTTGAGAGAAAGATCTCTTAAGTTATGTAAAAAATACCCATTATACAGTTAACATTAAGGAGAAAAGCCATAATTATCAAATTAGCACACTCACAAATAATCGGAACAATTATAGCCTATATTTTTGGGGTATTCTTAGTTCCTATGGTTATAAATTTTTCGAAAAAGGAAGGACTTGTTGATGTTCCTAATGCAAGAAAAATTCATACCAAACCAATATCCAGAATAGGCGGAGTAGCTATTTGGGCAAGCACAATGTTGACTTTCCTTTGTTTGGTTATTTTGAGTTATTATCCTTATGGAAAATTAATGTCAGGCATACTACTGGGCAGTTCTCTAATGTTCCTATTAGGTCTGATTGATGATGTATATGGCCTAGGTGCAAAATTTAAATTATTTATTCAAATAGCTATAGCAACAATAGTATATTTACTTGGAGTTCAAATAAACAGTGTTCCATTTTTTGGAGGCTTAGATTTAGGATGGTTATCATACCCAATTACACTCTTATGGATTGTCGGTATTTCAAACGCCTTAAACTTTATAGACGGAGTTGACGGACTTGCAGGTTCTGTCGTAACAGTTAATGCCATAACTCTTGCAATTTTAGCAATTACTGTCTATCCTCCAAGTCCTATTAGCGCATTGATAGGTTTTATTCTTGCAGGTTCAATGCTGGCATTTTTAACATTTAATTTTAATCCTGCAAAAATATTTATGGGAGACAGTGGAGCTTTATTTTCTGGATTCTTACTTGCAACAATATCAATTACAGGGGTAATGAAAGTTGCAACACTTGCTATTTTGTTACCTTTTGTAGTATTGGCTGTACCTATTATTGACATTACCTATGCAAGCTTAAGAAGGATATGCAAAGGCCAATCACCTTTTGTTGCAGATGCAGAACACATCCACCATAAACTATTACATGCAGGTTTCTCCCAGAAAAAAACAGTGTGTATTTTAACTTCTGTCGCAATAATTGCAGGTGGACTTGCATGTTTATTTGCAAGCCATAACGCCATAAAATATGACTTTTTCCTCACTCTTGCTTTGGTGGGAATAATGCTTTTATTAAATTTAATAAGAGTCTTGACAAAAAAATAATTTTATTTTATAATGCGTAAAAATAAGAATTTGATTACTCAGTTTTAGTAGGCTTTTTTCTGCAGTCTTATTAAAATATTTAAGTGCAGGTTCTTCCATATTTTAAGAGTTAAGTGATGAACTATTCAGACTTAGCCAAGGACATGTATTATTAAACCGGATAGAAGGATTTTTAAAATGAAAGTAAATGCAATAGATAGTAATGATAAAAGACGCAGTTGTATTGTTCCTATGGCACAAGGAGCACTTATTGGAGGTATAACAGGATCAATAGCTAAATATCATCCTCTAACACCTCAAGAAAAAGAAAATCCTGAGTATATAAAAGTTATAAATAAAATTAATGAACAAAAAACCCAATATGGTCCACAAACTGAAAAATATCTTAAAGATTTAAAAGAAAAACCTCAAAAATCATTAGCAGAAGATGTTTTTATCAAGATGTTTGATGGAATGAAAGATGGAGACCATGTAAAAACTGGTAAAATTCGCAGCGCAATATCTACACTCCAAAAGAAAAATCCAGGCGAGGTTGAAGAATTTAAAAGATTATGCAAAGATTCTACTGAAGTAGCTAAAAAGACGGCAAAACAGTGTATCGAAGCTTACAATCTTGTAACAAAACATATAAGACCAACATCTTTCTACCTGATTACAGGTGCAGTAATTGGAGCTGTTATTGCACTGTTACGAGATATTATGAAAACAGATGTAAAACATTAAATATATAGATATTTTTATTAATTGAGTCTAATAAAAATAAAGACAGGTTCACCACCTGTCATTTTTTTAATAATTCTATTTCAATGAACAAAATTTTTCATCAAACTCACTCTCATATCCAAAATCAGAAAACAACTTTAACCGATTTCTAGCCATGTTTTCTTGAGTTTTTTGTTCATATTCAAGAATTTTTCGCCTTAACTCTTTATCATGTTTTGGAAAAAGTTTAAACAACTGCTCCAAATCAAATAAACATAAACTGATTTCAGGCATAATCAAAATCTCCTCATAAGCTTCACGTATATATAAAATATTTTTTTATATACAAATTGCTAAAAATCAGAGAAATATAAATTTATGTAAAGTTTATATATTATTTACATAAACAAACCTAACAACAATACCACTAACCAAAAAAATATAGGAATAATTATAAAAAGATAACTAAGCCAAGAACGCCTTAAATCATTTTCATCAAAAGAGGTCATATAAATTTTAAACCCGCAAAACTTTAAATATTTAATAATATCCTGAGCCTGAAGCCTATCTTGAATTGCAAAAGAAATGCGTTCGCCAGACATTGTTTTTATCTCTAAAAAAGAACAAAATTCATTTAAATTATTGAACCACTCATGCCTGCTTCTCAACCACCAAACTCTTTCAGGTGGAGAACAAACACTGAAATTCATTTCCGATACAGCTCTAAAAGGAATTTTTAACTTATTATCAAATACTAACAATGCATTACCAGTATCCACAGTAATTACTCTATAACCATTAACATCCCAACGCTTAAGCTCTTCCCAAACCCAATATATATAAAAGCAATAACAACCTATTACTCCTAAAGACACTTCAAGTTTATTAAAAATATATAATATACCGGCAAAAATAAAACTAAATATTCCCACAATAATCAGTAAAAAAGGATTGTAATACCAACAACTTCGTTGTTGTGGAGCCCATGATTTTTGCATTTATCTTCCTCCTGTTTTAACCATTTAATAATATTATATAAATTTATATTTTAAAACAATACATCAGTTTTAGGAGTTAAATTTAACTCTAAAAATACAGAAACAGATACCAAAAATTCCAGTAACAAATAATATAATCGATATAACTTCAGCAATAGGAAAGCTCCCCAAATTTAATGCACTGTCAATTCTTATTTGCTCAACAAAAAATCTTATTATTGAATATATTGACAAATATGCAAAAAACGGCAACCCGCGATACTTTTTGCCGAATTTGAAATATACAACCAATAAAATCAAAAATCCCAATATATCCAATACACTTTCATACAAAAAGGTTGGATGGAAAAGTTTATATGAAGCATATTCAGAAATTCTTTTTGTCTCCGGAATAAAAAGCCCCCATTTTTGAGAACTAACAGGAAGTCCATACGCTTCAGAATTAAAATAATTGCCCCAACGACCAATTGCCTGACCCAAAATAGTTGCACAAGACATTGAATCAATAATACTCATTACAGGAATTTTAACTTTTTTAGCAATAAAAATCATGCTGAGAACTCCTCCAATGATTGCTCCATGAATAGATAAGCCACCTTGTCTTATATCTAAAATTTCTACAGGATGAGAAAAATAGTAATCAGGATTTAAGCTACAGAAATATAGTCTTGCTCCAACAATACCAAATAAAATTATATACGGTGCAAATTCAATAATAACATCTTTTCTAAGTTTCTCATTTAAAGTATTATATAATTTATTAGCAACTATCATGGCGACAAAAATTGCACAAGCCATCATAACACCATACCAATAAATAGGAATACCAAACAATTTAAATGCGATATCACAAGGGGCTGGTATAATCATATAAGTTATTCCACTATTTGATTCTCTGGATTTTTTTGTTCAGAAATTGTCTTAATTTGAGCTTCAACATCTTGTCTATCCTGTGCATTCGGATTTAATTCAAGATATTTCTGATAATTTGTTACCGCAGAATCATAAAGTTCATTAATAAATTGTTTTTCCTGATCAGAAAGTTTTTCAGGATTATCAAAATCAACTTCTTCCGGATTTGGAGTATATAAAGAAGCATCCGCATTCATACGAACTTTGCCTTGAGCCATATCAACCGCAAGATTATTTTCTGCTGTAGCAAGTGAATAATAAACATCCGCAACATCAGGTTTTATTTCAAGAGCCTTTTTATACTCTTCAACAGCATCAATATAATTGTCCGATTTTGTATAAGCAACAGCCAGATTATAATGTGTTTCAAATATTGACGGATCCAAATCTATACTTGACTTAAGTCGTTCAATTGCTTGAGTATAATCGCCTTTTTCCATATAATTTTGAGCTTTGTTATTTAAATCCTGAACGGCCAAATTATTTATACATGCTGTAGATGCAACGGCAACAAACAGAATACTGGCAATTAAAAGCACTTTCTTCATATAAATTCCTCTTTAAAACATGTTAAGTTGTTGTTAAAGTAATTATAATTTAATAATAAAAATATGGCAAATTTAATTAATTTAAGTTACAATAAATGAGTACAAAAAGGAGAATTTATATGTCAGATGACAAAGTCGTCAGCCTTGGCTCTAAAAAAAAGCATACTACTGATGAAAAACAACATAGAGAAGAAAATATTACTAATCAAGAATTAGTATACTGCAGTTTCTGCGGACGCCCTAATACCGAAGTAATAAAAATGATACAGGGACCTGGAGTAAATATTTGTTCAGAATGCACAATGATAGCTGTACAATACTTGATTTTGCAAGACAGAATGCCGTCTGCAGAAGCGCAGCATATATTAGATGCATTTTGGGGAAAGGCAAGATAACACTATATGACAGGCTCAAAATTTAAACAACTAAATCCTTTTGAGTTAAAATCATCACTAACTGCTCTTCTTGGAAAAATTAATTCTGTCCAAGACATTCAAGACTGCATTACAGATTTTGAAATGCTGGATGCACAAGAAGACAAAACTTTTTTATCAAAATTGTTGTTTAAAGAACTTGCCAACGCTACAGTAGAAAAAATTCCTGTTATTTGTTTTTTACTGGAACGCTATACTCCAAAAGAAGAAATGATTAATAATCTTTGGGAGACACTCAAAAATCAAAATCTTCCAAGCGAAGTTAAAATAACAATACTTAATCTTCTGAGAGAACTTGATGCGGATTGGTCTTATGAAACTTGTGAAGAATATCTTGGAGATGCAGAAGATATTCTTGATGAAAATACCAAACATCTTTTAAATACAGCAATAATAAATCCGGAAGTACAAATAGACTTTATGGATTTTTTAGCATCTATCAAAGTTCAAGACAAAATTACTCTTTTGAACTCATTTGGGCAGGATTTTTCAGATGATGCACTGGCAAATATCCTTATCCCTGTTTTTGTTTCCGAACCTAACAGCGCAGTAGGCAAAGAAGCACTTAAACTTCTTGGCGAAACTAAATCGCAATTAGCATTACATGTTCTTCAAGAAATGAGCCAGACAGCAAAAGGCGAACTCGCACAATTAATAAAAAAAAGTTTATCTACATTAAAAATTTCAGGGATTAGAGAAGACAATACAAAAGAATTTTATGCAAAAATTCTTTCTAACAGTAAACCTCACAAATTTTATATTACATATCCGGATGGACACGGAGATCAGGCTTTGATATTTACAAGACGCACGAACGAAGAAAAAATTCGGTTCGTATCAATAGTTACTAACATTGAATCAGGTATCAAAGATTGTTTTGGTTTTTTTGAAATTTCACAATTTGAATGCGATAAAATTCTTGAACGTTTTTTAAGGGATGAAAAAACCGTTGATATTCCTCCGGAGTCTTTTAAAACTATCTTATATAATGCTGAGACCAAAACAATAGAAAAAAATAACAATAATTGGAAACTCTCTTATGAATATGTATGTTGGAAAAATCTTTTGTTAGATATTGATTTCGATAATGAATCAATTTCCAAAATTTTACATGAACAAATTTTGCCGACAAAAACAGACAACACTATCATTGAAAAACTCCAAAAAATGAAAATTTCATCTCATTGGTTTTTGGATGCTCATTACAGTGATGAATTTGAAGAACTCATAAAAGAAGCTAAATCTCAACACAATCTTGACAAACTAATAAACCAGTCCATTGATAAAGTATTTTATCCAGAAGAAAAAATAGCGTGGACCGATAAACTTTTAATGTCTGCTTATATGAAATACGCTATAGGAAAAGACGACGAAGCGTCCATAATTTATGGACTTGCTCTCGATGAAGAATTAAAAAAAGAACTGTATAAAAATATATTACAACGTAGCTTATATGAATATTTTATGACAATTAAATTTAATAAGGACTTAAATTTTGAACAATATACAGATGACGATATTGATTTAAAACTAAAATATATTGAAGAAAAGTGGGTGCAAAATGTATAAAGTTATGGCGCTTGATATTGGAACAAAAAGAATCGGTATTGCACTCAGCGATTATCTTTTAATGCTTGCAAACGGGCATTCATATATAAGTAGAACACCGGAAGAAAATGCTATTGAAACAATTTACAAAATAGCAAAAGAAAATAATGTAAAAAAAATAGTTGTAGGAATTCCGCTAAATATGGATGGTTCAAAAGGTTTCCAAGCTAAAAACTGCGAAGAATTTGCATCAAAAATCAAAAACTATGAAATCATCTATGAAGATGAACGATTAACCTCAGACGCAGCAGAAGAAAATTTAAGAAATAAAAAAATTGATTTCAGAAAAGACAAAGGATTAGTTGATATTGAAAGCGCTTGTATTATACTGGAACAATACCTGTCAAAAACAGCACAATAATAAAACAAAGGAGAAAAACAAATGACAGAAGAAAATGAAAATTTAATTGAAATTACAGATGACGATGGTACGGTAATCAAATGCGAATTATGTGATATAATTGAATTTGAAGATAAACAATATGCATTATTAATTGAATCTGATTCTGACGAAGAAGAACCGGAAGTAGTATTAATGAGATACCTAGAAGAAGGTGAAGAAAGCTACTTTGAAACAATTGATGATGATGATGAGTTTGAAAGAGTTTCTGAATACATAGAAAGTTTAGACTCTGAAGACGAAGAAGATGATGATAAAGAATAAGGATTAAAATTTTGTTTGAAAAATTCACTGAAAAAGCACTCAATGTTATAGTTGAAGCTCAAAACATTGCAATCTACGACCACTCGGATAAAGTCTTATCCGAACATTTGCTTTTGGCTCTTGTAAAAGAAACTAAAGGCTTTTGTGCAAAAATTTTTAAATCATACAATATAACTTATGAGCGTCTAGCAGAAGAAATCTATCTTACTCTAAATATAGAAGAAGCAGATATGAATTCTGCTATACCATTCAGTGAAAATTTCAAACAAATACTTCAAAAAACAATGGAACTTGTAGAAAAATCAGGAAATTCTACAGTGCACTACGAACATCTTGTTCTTGCAGCAATTTCGGATAGTAACTCTAAAATAGTACAATATCTCGAAAACCTTGGGTTTGATATTGAAAAATCTAAACCCCTTATTGAAAAACTTGTACAAAGAAAAGTAAAAAAAGATTTCCATCCTGAACTTGATGAAAATAAAGAGCCTGAAATTGACTTGACTCAAGAAACAGATTCATTATTTGACAATAAAGAATCTGCAAAAGTTTTTGAAAGAGCTGTTTCAAAACTTTCAGCATCAAATTATGAAATTCTGGGAACTGAACAAATTATATCTTCAATTTTAGAGGACAAAAACTCTGATTTAGTAAAAATTCTTGCACACTTTGGAGTAACAGAAGAACTGTTTGAAGAAAAATTGTCAAAAGTCCAATCTCGTCAAGCTGAATATGAAGGGAGACAAATAGTCTTTACGCCAAATGCTTTTATTGCAATGAGTCTGGCACTTCAAACAGCAAAAGAACTTGGCTCATCAGAAGTTTTACCGGAACACATGGTTCTTGGACTACTTAAAACAAAAAAAGGAGTGGCTTATAATATATTCAAAGAACTTAATATCAATGATGATGATTTAGCTCACGGAATAATCAAACCTATTGAAAAGCAAATGCCTGAAACGCTTACCATTCTAAGGCTAGCCAAACAGGAAGCTAGAAGAATCGGTCGTGGAGTTGTTGGAACAGAAATGTTCTTATTGGGTATTATAGGTGAAGCTACAGGTGTTGGGGCGATTGTGTTAAACGAATTAGAAATCAATATTCGTGATGCAAGAATTGTTATTGAAAAAATTGTAGGTTTCGGTAATGAATATTCTGAAAAAGAAATGGTGTTCACTAAACGTGCCAAAAGAGTTTTAGAAACAGCATGGGAACATGCTAAAAAAGCTAACAAAACAAAAATAGAATCTTCTGATCTTTTATGGGCAATAACAACAGAGCCTTCATCGCTTGCTATGCAGGCATTAGAACAACTTGGAACAGATGTCGTTGAAATCCGTGAAGGAATAAAAAAACACTCTGCCAATTTATAATTATGAACGAAATTCAAAAAAAAATAAAACTATTTTTGAACAAATACAATTTGGACAAACCTGAATATATATATATTGTAGCGTTTTCAGGCGGTTATGACTCAATGTGTTTACTTGATTGCTTAAAAAAGATCTCTCCAAACAGGCTAATTGCAATACATTTAAATCACAATTGGCGAGGAAAAGAAAGTGATCAAGAAGAAAAAAATTGTGCAGAATTTTGTCAAAAAAACGGAATAGAGTTTTATAGTGAAAAATTATCAAGCAATATAGCCCATACTGAAACGGCCGCACGCGAAGCCAGATACAAGTTTTTTGAAAAATGTGCAGAAAAATATAACAGCAAAATTATTTTCACGGCTCATAATAAAAATGATAATATAGAAACTCTACTTTACAGAATTTGCAAAGGTACAGGCGTTTATGGACTACAAGGGATTGCTCAACATCGTAATATATACTACCGTCCGCTACTGGATATTTTAAGAAAAGATATTGAAATATATTGTGAAGAAAATAAACTCCAACCAAATAACGATAGTTCAAATAAAAATCCAAAATATAAAAGAAATTTTATAAGAACTAAAATAATACCAGAATTACAGCATATTAATCCTTATTTAGTTTCATCAATTGACAATTTGTGCAATGTTGCAAAAGAAGAAACTGAAATTGTTGAAGAATATACAAATATTATACTGAATAAAATATGCAAAAATGGTAAAATCCAAACAAAAAAATTTTTGAAACTGTCTGATGCTATTCAAAAAAGAATCATTTATAACATATTTATAAAATATAACCTTGATTATGACAGAACAAAAATTGTCAATATTCTGAATTTTATCAAAGAAAACTCCGACTCAAAAGCCGGAAAAATATCTTCCTTAACAACTAATTTGTGGATTTATGCAAATACAAAAGACATAGAAATTATAAAAAACAAACAGAAAACTCCTATATCCATAAAAGTAACTACTGAAGGAACGTATGAAAATGATGACTATATTTTTAAAATAGAAAAATTTACAACATCCGTAGATAAATTTCCATCTGATGAAGAAAATTATGCCTATGTAAATTTAGACAATCTGCCAATAAATTTTAAAATAAGACCGCGTGAAAATGGTGATATTATACAACCGCTTGGACTTAATGGAAGCCAAAAATTAAAAAAATATCTTAATTCTAAAAAAATACCTAACCATGAAAAAGATACTCTGCTATTTTTAGCAACAGAAAAAGAAATTCTATGGGCGATAGGACTTGGAATTAGTGATAAAATAAAAGTAACAACCAATCCAACACATAAAATTACATTTTATAAAAAGAGGTGAACAAATGGAAATAAAAATCGAAGAGTTAAAAGTATTATTCAGTGAAGAGCAATTACAAAAAAGAATTAAAGAATTAGCCCAAGAAATGAATGAATTTTATAATGGAGAAGAAGTAATTGCTATTTGTGTTTTAAAAGGTGCTGTTATGTTTGCAACTGACTTGGTTAAAAGTTTAAACATGCCACTAAAACTTGAATTTATAAGATTATCAAGCTACGGTTCTTCTATAACATCCTCAGGAAAAGTTAATGCCGTTGATATTCAACTACCGGACTTAAATGATAAAAATGTTCTAATTATAGAAGACATCGTTGACACAGGATTGACCGCAAAATTTTTAATAGATTTTATGCACTGCAACTTCAATACCAAATCTATTAAATTCTGTTCATTATTAGATAAAAAAATAACCCGCAAAGTTGATATTGAGCCGGATTATTATGGTTTTGAAGTTGATGACAGATTTGTTGTAGGATATGGTTTAGACTATGACGGATATTACAGAAATTTACGCTACATCGGATACAAGGAAACAATTTAAAATCAGTGTTTAAAAATGCAATTGAAAAAATAAATAAATTTTATAATATAGATACCTCCGATAATGCTCATGCACAAAAGGTATTTGAAATTCTTGAAGAAATTATAAATTTTGATTCAGCCGGTATTTTTTATCTGAGTCCGGAAACACTAACACTTGAAGCCGGGAAAAATATAAACTGCTCTAAATCTATAAAAATAAATAAAAATTTATCTTCTGAAATTTATACCAACTCAAAAAACATTCCACAAGAACAAATTAAAAAACTTCTCAACATAAATTCAGAAATACTAATAAATAAACTTTCAATAAAAGATGCTACATACGGACTTTTAATTATAGAAAGAGAAAAAGAGTTCACTCAGGATGAAAAAATCATTTATAATACTTGTACAGCAATTATATCAAACCTAATAAAAGATATAGAATTATCAAAAGTGCTAAAAATGCAGGTTGAAGCATTGCAAAACGGAATACAAGAAACTAATAAAGCATACGAAACAATAAAAAAACAAAATAAAAAAATCAAACAAAATGAAAAACTTCAAAACGAATTTATTGCGAATATATCACATGATTTACGTACTCCACT